>Ga0187862_10000767_pt1 | contig 35719 bp, 29 predicted proteins | sample June2016WEW_10_1_FD_133003 | JGI IMG/M metagenome (GOLD analysis project Ga0187862, IMG submission 133003) | Peatland microbial communities from SPRUCE experiment site at the Marcell Experimental Forest, Minnesota, USA - June2016WEW_10_150 | ecosystem: Environmental > Terrestrial > Soil >... | reverse complement strand
GGCGCTGTTCATCCTGTGCACCATCCAGATGGTGGTCGAGCCGCCCAACATGGCGATAGCGACCAGTGCGCCTATAGCGAACATTATTTTAGTTCTGAGGCTGAAGCGCTTTAACATTTATGGCCCTTTGCAAAGGCCTTCACCACAGAGGTGGGACGGTCCCGGGTCTTTTAATCCTGTCAAAAGTCTTTTTCAATGCTCTCTGAGGTGAACGCTTATTCTCACCGCTCAAGTGCCGGAAAAAGAAGAAGCGCGCCGTCATAGGAGGCGCAGATCCGGGGGACGAGGTCATTTGCCCAGAACGCCCCGATTCCAGCCAGTCCCCTGGTGGCCATGGCGACCAGGTCCGCCTGTCTTTCCGCTGCTGCTGCTGCGACGGCGGGCTCGGCCTCACCACGTTCAACGCTTCCGCTCGCCTCGACATTGCGGGCGAGCAGCAATTGAAGCTGTTCTTTCATGCGTTCTGTTGTCTGTTCAGTTTCCAAATCCAGCAACAGGCGGGTTGTACCAGGGACAAGGCGCCCTGCGGGAACTTCATCCGGGGTGACGCTGCCGGCAGTCGGCACTACGAACAACAGGTGCAGTTTCGCCTCAAATATCATCGCAAGTTGCGAACAGGCAGTCAAGACGGGATCGCTGTGCAGGGTGCAGTCCATAAAAGCAATTATGCTGCGGGGTCCAAAATCGGGAGCGCGCCCGTATTCATCGGTCTTTATAAGAACTACGGGCGTGCGACCGTGGGTGAGCACCTGCTCGGCATTGGTTCCGAACACAAATCTTTTGAGCCCTCCGCTTCCGTGAGTGCACAGGACAATGAGGTCCTGTCCCATCTCTTCGGCGTGCTCGGCAATACACCTGGGCACATCGCCCTGCGGAACCTGGTGCACATGGCTGGAAACTTTCAGTCCCCAGCCCTCGAGTTTTTCGACTATTAATGCCAGATAGCGTTCGGCGCCTGCGGCGTCCTGGAGATGAGCGTCACCATGTATGCTGCTCGGGGGGCGCTTTTCGATTACGTGAAGCAGTTTAACCCCGCACCCAAGGCGTTGCGCCAGCCTCCTTACGACCGGAAGAACCGATTCCGCAAGCTTTGACCCGTCGAGAGGAACGAGCAGATTCGAAAACATTGACCCTCCACATACATACGCGTCCACTTCGTAAAACGAGAAGCGGGAGAGACGAATTGCCCCACAGACACAGAGAGCAGGGTCTGCCTTTTAGTTTTGTCTGTTGGTTCAATTGCTTTCCACTGTGTCCTCTTCTTGTCCGAACCATGTCCCGCCCCTGTGATGAATCGTATTCAGCCTCCCCCAACCGCCATACTGTAAATCAGGTATAAATTCAACGCCAGAATCAGCAAGGTTGCCGTAGCGGCCAGAAATGAGGTGAACGGCCTGTTTACCAACGGCCCCATTATTTTTCCGTTCGCCGTAAAAAGGACGAGCGGGATTACAGCAAAAGGAAGCCCAAAGCTGAGGACGACCTGGCTGATTACAAGCGTCCTTGTTGGGTCCAGTCCCAAGGCCAGAACGACCAGCGAGGGCAGGACCGTAACCAGGCGCCTGATCCAGATCGGGATTTTGAAGCGAACGAACCCCTGCATAACCACTTGCCCGGACATGGTCCCCACCGCCGAAGAAGACAGTCCGGCGGCGATCAGCGCAATTGCGAAAATATCGCCGGCAGCCGAACCTAGAATGGGAGAAAGCGTCCTGTAAGCTTCCTCCAGTGTTCCGATCTCGCGCAATCCCCGGGCGTAAAATGTCGATGAAGCCATAATGAGCATCGCTGCATTGACGGCCCCGGCGATCGTCATCGCTATTGCCACGTCCATTACTTCAAAACGGAACAGTCTTTTGAGTTTGTCTGCATCCTTAACGATTATCCGCCCCTGGGTCAGGGCGGAATGAAGGAATATTACATGCGGCATGACCGTTGCCCCCAGAATGCCAGCAGCGAGCAAAACCCCTTCACTGCCCCCGAAGCGCGGAATTAAAAGTGAGTAGACTATCTGCGCGGGTTCGGGTTTAACCAGGAATATTTCAAACAGGTAGCTAAGCGCCACAATCCCTATCATTACGGAAATTATGGCTTCCAGAGGACGAAAACCGAATCGCTGCAGGCCAAGGACCAAAAAGGTGGCAACAGCAGTCAGCAACCCGGCATAGATGAGCGGGATACGAAATAACAGGAAAAGTCCAACTGCAGTCCCCACGAATTCAGCAAGATCCGTTGCGATAGCTACGATTTCAAGTATAACCCACATTACCCGGACAAGAGGGCGCGGAAAATGATTCCTGCACAGTTCCGCAAGATTCAACCCAGTGGCGATGCCAAGCTTGGCTGAAAGGATCTGAACGAGCATGGCCATTAAATTGCTTATTATTATAACCCAAAGAAGGGTGTAGCCCAGTTGTGCGCCGCCCTGGATGTTGGTAGCGAAGTTTCCGGGATCTATGTACGCAACGGCGGCGATAAATGCGGGACCAAGGAAAGGAAAAAGCCTTTTGTGCCAGGGGACTGTCTCTCGGGCCAGTACCTTTTCCGCCGCCGAAATCGTGCCGGAGTCAAAGGTGCGAGGTTTGTTTTCGGGGCGGTCTTTGGGCACGCCTGATCCTTTCCAGGACGGGTCTGCTACGAAAAGACCGGATAGCGCTTAGCCCCCCGGTTCTTTTCATGGTTTGAGTGCGCGGGGACATGGTGTACCGCGATGAACTATTACCACAAACTGTTGTTTAGCTTTAATAATTATTGATTGGTTATAGAGTCCAGGTTCTGATTTTAGATCCAGGCGGTGGGACCGCAGCGCTTCTGGTTATGGACAAATCAGGGATAGCGTCGAGATATTGCCCACCCACCCTCGAGGTGGTACAAAGAAGAGTGAAGTGTGAAAACTTCAGCATTCACTTCCGGCAAGACCCACTATGTCCAATGTCTTCTAACTTCACCCACTCTTCAGTACCTGGAGGCCTTAATCTTGGACATGGCCCGCAACAACCGCAAAGAAGAAGGGGAAACCGCTTGAAAAGTTATCGAAAGGAGTTGTGGTTCAACGTCCCAACTCGCACAGCCTTCATCAACATCACGCGAGAGGTCGAAGAGTGCCTTCATGAAAGCAGCATCCGGGAGGGGCTCGTTCTTGTCAATGCGATGCACATCACCGCTTCCGTGTTCATAAACGACGACGAACGAGGACTCCATCGCGACTACACGGCATGGCTCGAAAAACTCGCTCCCCACGAACCTGTCAACCAGTATCGCCACAACGACGGAGGCGAAGACAATGCCGACGCTCACATGAAGCGGCAGATCATGGGCCGTGAAGTGGTAGTTGCCATAACTGGAGGCAAACTTGACTTCGGCCCCTGGGAGCAGATCTTCTACGGCGAATTCGATGGCCGCAGGCGCAAGCGAGTGCTTCTCAAGATCATTGGCGAGTAAAACTGAACTGCCGGACGCCATTGTCGCACCGCACTGAAACTAATATGCGACAACATGAAACTATAAGGGGACATAAAACGAGGTGTTATGTACTTGCGGACACAGAGAAATCGTCTATTAACTTTCTTAGCGAACTCACCGTAACAGGTTTTATAAAGTACCCAGCAGCGCCCATTTCCAAGGCTTTCTTTACGTTATTGCTATCCATGAGGTAGGCGTCGACTATTACGACCGGCCGGCAAGCCGCTTTCTGAATCGAGTCCAGTATTAGAAAATGGTCCTGCTGGAGCATAGAGATATCGGCGAGAAGAAAGCTGAAGGCAATTTCTGAAAAAAGGCTCCTGGCCTGTTCAGAGTCGTTAACCCAAAAGCACTTATAGCCATCGCAGTGGCTTTCGAGCGCCCTTGCGAAAAGCTCGGCGGTGTCTCTTTCGGGGTCCAATATGAGAATATTTTTTCGGCTCTTCTCAACCATTCTGAACGCCTCAAACCACGCAATAATTAAATCTCAGAACATATTGCGGCGAAGAATGGAGTTGCTCCGCATCCGTTTTAAGTACAAAGTCTATGCCAGAAGTATGATTAGCTGCAGAGATCCGAAGAATTCTTTAAGCAGGGGGGTGGTTCATGACTTCGTGGGAGGCGGGCAAAACTACTTTAAAGGTGGTTCCGGAAGCACCGGGGGCTTCCTCTTCGCTCAAACTGCGGCACTCTATTCGGCCCCCAAACCTCGTTATTATCCCGTAGCTTACCGAAAGGCCCAAGCCGGTGCCCTCTCCAACTTTCTTAGTGGTAAAGAAAGGATCGAATATCTTGCCCAGGTATTCGCTCTTGATTCCGCTCCCCGTATCCATAACTGAGGCTTCGACTTCTCTTCCGCTCGAACCCGGGCGGGTTTCTATTCTGAGCGCTCCCCTTCCGTCCATCGCCTGAACGGCGTTGTTTATCAAATTGAGAAAAACCTGCTGAAGGCCCGTCGAATCTCCTTTCACAGGCGGCAAATCCGGGCAGAGAGTGAGGATCAATTCTATATTATGCATTTCGAGTGTGTGTTTCACAACTGAGACGATAGACTCGATATTCGCGTTGAGATCGCAACGTTCCTCGTGCTCCTCTCTTATCCTGGCGAAGCTAAGCAGTCTTTCCACGATGCTTTTGCAGTGCAGGCCGTGTCTTTCGACGGTCTTGAGGTCGTTATACGCCATGGAGCCCGGGTCCATTTTCTCCAGAAGTAAATCGACAAAGCCAAGCATTATGCCGATCGGGTTGTTTATTTCGTGGGCGACACCGGCAGCCATGGTCCCAAGGGAAGCGAGTTTCTCGGTGTTAATGAGCTGCTGTTCGATATCCTTTCGTTCGGTAATATCTCTGGCGATAGCCAGGGCATTGTCTGCTTCGTCCCCTTCAGCTTTCAAGGGAATATACTGAATATCGAACCAAAGATTTCCGGCGGGCAAAGTCAAATGTGTTTCGATCTTCCGGCCCTTTCCTGAAGCGAGGACCTCCCGAACATAATTCAACTGCTCATAAACCTGCTCTCTGGGCAAAAACCGGTATAGGCTCTGGCCTGTCATTTCCTGGAGGTTGACCCCGAAAACATGAGACATATGCTGGTTTGCGGTTCTTATCAGTCCTTTTCGATCCATGGTGAATATCAGGTCTTCTGCGCTTTCCACCAGGGACCTGTATTTAGTTTCCGAGCTTTCGAGCTCATAGGCGTATTTCCGGATATGTTCCGTCTTGACCGCGACTTCATGCTCCAGCACACTGGACCATCTGCGTTCATAGAGCACGACGAACAGGCTACCCAGGCAGATGATGAACACGACCAGGGCCTGAAGGATAAACTGCCTCGTGTATACCGAATCTACGAGAGATTCGACCTCCTGAGCCGGAGCCGCTACGGCCACCGACCACGAATAATTCATATAAGGCCCTTGAATGCTCACCGGAGAGAAAGCGAGCAGTTTTTCCATCGGTTTGACAATTTCGCGATGCCATCCCGTAAAATACGATCCGGTACCCTCCTTCCCTTTCGTCATCTCATCGCGCTGAATTTGGTTGATTTCAGCGAATGAGAAACCAGGTCCCCTTTTGGACCGGGCATCGAAGGCGGTCTCGCCGATGAACGATTTGTCGGGGTGATAAATGAATTTTCCATATGAGTCAATGACCCATGCATAGCCGGTTTTTCCGGAACGGATAGAGGGCATTATCTCGTTCATCAGATGGGCGACGTCCAGAGTTAATCTGACGTACCCGGAAAATGCTCTGGAGGGGAAAGGGTGAGCGGTGTTGGAGGCGTCTTCGTAAGTTGGCGTAATCAAGTCGCACACGAGGGCGCCTCTGTCTTTTGCCGCTTCCTTCGGATAAATAGACGTACCCATCGTTTTGCCCCTGTTTGCCGGATCTGAGGCCCATGACAGATACGCCACGGGTTCCTGCTGCGCGGGGCTCATACTGCGCATGACGATCCCGTGTTCGCTCACAGCGAAAATAGGGTTTCCCTGCCCGTCTATTCGGCGAATCGCGATGATACTGCTGCCGTTGAAAACCGGGAGGCTCGAGAGCAGCAGGGTTTCGTAGCTGTCAGAATCACAGTACTGAATTGCGGGAAGAGAGTTCAGGAGCAGCAAGTCGTTGATAGCGCCGTTTATATGCGCTTCCACTCGTTGGGCGGCATGCCTGGCCAGTACCAGTTGCTGTTCGTTAAACTGCTGTCTGAGAATGCTTTTCATGTATCTGGCGGTAGAGATGGCCAGCCACGAAGCTCCAGCGACGAGCACGAAGGTAGCTATACCGATGATTTTTAATACTTTTGAGCGCTCCGGCCGTGCTTTTTCGTCCATTCTCTTTGTCCACGCATAAGGTACAAAGAAGAGTGAGTTGCGAAGAGTGAAAAACTGCACCCCTCCAACTTCACCCTTCAGCGTACTGGACAGTATGCTAAGATTAGAATAGCATGCCTAAATTGCTAAACTGCAACTTTTTAATGACATTTTATTTGACTCCGCGTCAACAGCGGAGTGAGAATCCCCGATGAACGGAATCGGGATTTCAGATCATCGAAGGATCGATCAACAATTTGAATGCAGCTTCTTAATGTAAAAAGGATAAAAATGTCTTCAATTCTTGCTTTGGACGACGAGCAGGACATGCTGGCTCTTTTGAGCAGAATCATATCCGAGAAGAGCTCCCATGGGTTGACTACTCTAAGCGATCCCTGCGAACTTACGCCACTTTTGCAAGACAAGTTCTTCGACGTCGTGTTGACCGACCTTAAAATGCCGGGCAAAAACGGCATTCAGGTACTGGAGGAAGTCAAACGGAAAAGCCCCCAAACAGCGGTCATCATAATGACGGGCTATGGGACGATTGAGTCGGCTCTGGAGGCCACCCGCAAAGGGGCTTTCGATTATATTACAAAGCCTTTCCGCAAGGAAAGGATCCTTCATGTGATCGAGCAGGCGCTCAACTGGCAGCGGCTTCAGAAAGAAAATGTCGACCTCCGGCAAAAGCTCGAAGAAAAATGCAGTTTACCCAGCCTGGTGGGTTCGACTTTGCCTATGCTGTCCCTGCATGATGAGATAGGAAAGGTAGCCAAGACTTCAGCCACGGTGCTCATCACCGGCGACAGCGGGACCGGGAAGGAGCTGGTTGCCCGCGCACTTCATTCCCAGAGCCTGAGGAGCGAGCAGCAATTCATTCCCATCGACTGCAGCACAATTCCAGAATCGATCATTGAAAGCGAACTGTTCGGCCACGTTAGAGGGTCTTTCACCGGGGCGATCCGGAGCAAGAAAGGCATGGTCGAAGAGGCGAACCACGGGACCCTTTTTCTTGACGAGATCGCTGATCTTAGCCCGGCAATGCAGGTGAAGCTGCTTCGCCTTCTGCAGGAAGGCGAATACAAGGTGGTGGGATCGAATGCGATCTGCAAGGTGGACATCCGATTCATCGCTGCTACGAATCAGAACTTGAGCGAAAAGATCAAGAGAGGCGAATTCAGGGAGGACCTGTACTATCGGCTCAATGTTATCAATATTCAACTCCCTGCCCTCTCGGACAGAAGGGATGATATCCCGCTGCTTGCAAAACATTTTCTTGAAAAATATAACAGAATGCATAGCAAAGATGTCAAACAGATCTCGGATGAACTCATGAAACACCTGCTCGAAAGGGATTGGCCGGGAAATGTCCGCGAACTGGAGCATGTAATAGAAAGAGGCGTAATAATGGCTGCAGGAGACATCCTGCAATTAAGCGACGCTGTAGCGTTCGGAGCGGCCCCCAAATCTTTGTCCCAAGATCTGAGTCAATCCCCCGATCTTTTTGCCATGCCGTTCAAGGAAGCCAAAGACAAGTTGATCGATCAGTTTCATGCCCAATACATATCCAGAGTTCTAAACCGCAACGACGGCAATGTTTCCCAGGCCGCCCGCGAGTCCGGCCTCAAGCGGCAGTACCTCCACAGGCTGATACGCGAAATCAATCTTGATTCGAAATCCTTCAAGAAAGATCATCACAACTAGAACAGGGGAGCGAGAAACGGGGAGCAGAAGCGAACAGGGCGTCAAGCGGCGGCAGGTGGCTGGTAGCGCGCGAGGCGGGCTTGCTTCTGCTTCCGCCTTTAAGAATTGTGGTCCAGGGTCTTTTTCCCCTGTAGGGACCAAATTGGAATGACGGTTATCATTATCAAGCGAACGGTGAGAATTGCCACCATTTTTTAGGAGCTGGCGCCGGTTCCAAGACATTTTGTCTTCAAACCTGAACGAAACCGTTAGATATTCCCAGTGCTGTCAAGGCGGCGAATGCCGCCTCGTATTCTTCCTCTGTCGGCTTCCTGTCGAGGGGTGGGGTAGATAGGCCCTTATGAGCCGGGAAGTACTGGTTCATGAGACTTACCCAGACCTGCGGGCCAAAGCGCCGCACAAGAAATGAGAGGCAATCGCCTGAACCGGACAGGTTTTCCGGCAGCACCAGGTGCCGCACCATCATGCCCTTTATAGCGATCCCCTGCGCGTCGGTTCGGATCGGTCCGGCCTGTCTCCACATTTCAACAAGAGCCTCCCGGTTGTAACTAACGTAATCTGCAGCCCCGGAATATTTTTTCGCTATTTCGGGGTCGGCGTATTTAATATCGGGCAGGTAAACGTCAATGATTCCATCGAGCAGTCTGAGGGTCTCAAGAGATTCGTAGCCACTCGAGTTATAGACGATCGGGATTCGAAGGCCCCGGCGCGCGGCCGATAGAATGGCGTTAACAACCGCAGGCATCTGATGGGTCGAAGTTACCAGGTTGATGTTGTGAGCCCCCTTGTTTTGGAGTTCGAGCATCCCTGAAGCAAGATCCTCCACGCTCATTTCGCGGCCAACCCCTAACTGGCTGACCGGATAGTTCTGACAGAAGATACACCTCAGAGTGCAGCCGGAAAAAAATATCGTGCCGGAGCCGCTGCTTCCGGAGATAGGAGGTTCTTCCCAGTTGTGCAGATATATTGAGGCTACCCTTGGCAGACTCCCAATACCGCAATAGCCCGACTTTTCGCTTTTTCGGTCAACGGCGCAGGCTCGAGGGCAAAGATCGCATCGGTGAAGCTTTGCATCAAGGGCTGCGGCCCTGCGTGAAAGCTCACCGGTTGCCAGCAGTTTTACATAACCGCTTTGTGTAACAGGGGCGTCGAGGTCAGAAAATTCAGCCTGCAAACCGCTCGACCCATTTTTCGCCATCCCAGATACCCATAATCCTGCCTGAATTTGAAACGTCATAGCCTCCCATCGAGGTCACCATCCGTCGAAATGAATCCGAAGCAATAATATCAAGGAGCGTCCGCATCTTGAAGTCCGTCCATGCGCTTTCCGCTATCACCAGATCGTAGCGTTCCCGGCCGATCGGAATGAAACCCAGGTCCAGCGCTTTTGCCGAGGAGTAGATCGCCATTCCGGCATCGGCCCGGCCGCTCAAAATACTTACAGCAACGCTCATATGCGTGAATTCTTCCTGGTCATACCCGTTGATCTTATCTGCCAACAGGCCTCGCTGCTGGAGACAGTAGTCAAAGAGCACGCGCGTACCCGAACCGGCCTGCCGGTTTATAAAGACCACATCCGGCCGCAGAAGGTCCTCTACTGTATTTATCCCTTTCGGGTTCGTTTTGCCTACAAGCAGCCCCTGCTCACGCATGGCAAGCTGAACGAGCCGCACGGGTGTCCCTTTCAGATATCGTTCCACATAGGAGTAATTGTACTCTCCTGCCTGGGTGTCGAGCAGATGCGAGCCGGCAAAATGTGTCAGTCTTCGCCTGAGCGCCATCAGTCCCCCGAGGCTGCCCACATTGCTCGATGAGAGATGCATCCTGCTGTCCCTGCCCTTCAGTTCGTCGGCTATAAGGTCAATAGTGTTGTCGTGGCTTCCGATCATGATGAGCGTATAATCGAGCTGGTCCTTGGACCGAAGGATCCTCACCTCTACCGAGGAGCCCTCATCGATGCCTTCCAGCTCCCGTGGTACCTGCAGGATTCCGTCGGCACGGGTAAGTGATGTGATTATGCCAGCCCCTCTCTGAATTGGCATTGCAACCAGTATGTCATCGACCCTGCCTAGTATCACGCGGACAAATTCTTCAAGGCCCAGCCTGGAAGGCAACTTCCTGCCAAGAACGGCCGAAACGGTGGGCAAGACAGGGCTTTGGCTTGCCTGAAGAGAATAGAGCAGAGGCTTTACGAACTGTTCGAAGGCCATGATCGCTGAGACGGGATATCCTGGAATTCCGACGACCGGTTTTCCGCCCACCATCCCAAGGATAACGGGTTTTCCAGGCATCATGGCAACCCCATGTGTCAGCACTTCCCCAAGTTCCTCGATAACAACCGCGGTGTAGTCTTCCGATCCGGCGGAAGACCCGGCGTTTATCAAAACGACATGCGCCGAAGACTCAACACCTTCCCGGAGGGCCTGTTTTATCGAGTCATATTCGTCGGGCACGACGTTACGCAGTATGGGAGTCCCTCCGCATTGCTCGACCATTCCGGCAAGAATAGCCCCGTTGAACTCGACGATTTGACCCGGTAAGGCCTCAGCGGCCCTACCGGCCGGAATGATTTCGCTACCGGTGGGCTGAACAAACACTTGCGGTCTGGCAAAAACGCTTACCGTCAAAGTGCCTGCCGCCAGGAGGGAACCAACGTCGGCAGGCCGCAAAACATGGTGGCGGGGCAAGAGCAACTCGCCCGCCACGATGTCTTCACCCACCTTGCGCACGTGTTGCCAGGGGAATGCAGCAGAACGGATTTCTATCTCCGAACGCGTCAGGCGCTCGACATGCTCGATCATAATGACCGCGTCCGCACCCTCTGGAAGCGGGTCGCCGGTGTCGACCGGGTGGGCGTTTTGTCCGGTAAGCCGAACGGGCGTAGTGTCGCTCGCGCCGTACGTATCGCGGGCAAGCACCGCGTAGCCGTCCATCGCCGCTCCATGATAGTGCGGGACCGAGTGACTGGCTATAATTGGCTGCGAAGTGACACGCCCAAGACTTGAGGCCGCCTGGACCTGCTCTTCGGCCGTCCGGAGGGCGCCGACCCGGCCTTGCCAGATTTCCAGCGCCTCCTCAAGAGTTTTCATTTTGAGATAGATATTTCTCTTCGGCTTTTTCATAGGCCGGCCTATTTGCCAGGGTAAATTTGAGTCTCGCGCAGCGTGGAGCAGGCTGTCACTTTTGTGCTTAGAGCCTCTTGAAACCAAAGCGGTTGAAGAAATCGATTCGAAAGCGCCTGGCGGGGGTCAGGTTCACTTCGGCGATATAAACCTGTTCGAGTTCGTCGAGTTCTGCCTGAACCCAGTTTTCAACGCTGTCCAATCCCCTTGCCCAGCGATTGAAATCGTCTTTGTCCAACATTTTGGGAGGCTGGAGTATGAAACTGCCTCCCCCATGCTCGTGAACGCGCTTTTCACCGAACACAGCGTTGTAATCGGCAGTGTTGACCCCAACGACCGGAACGAAATTATCGAAGGCCCGGACCATCGCCGCTGTTTTCCAGTGGCCGCGCAGGACCGGAAATATGCTTGGATTAAAAACGATATCGACCCCCTGCTCAGAAAGTTGGCGCCCTGCTTCGGGCTGTCCCCACAAATCGATGCAAACCGGCATGCCGAGCTTTCCGAAATCCGTTGCAAAGACCTTGAACACTCCGTCTCCTGAAGAGATCCCAACCCTTTCGCGCTCCAGCGCTCCGACGTTGAACTTGCGCTGTCTGCCCACCACCCTTCCAGCCCGGTTGAAAAGAGTAGCGGTATTGTAACGCTTTGCGCCGTCTTCTTCGACTATGCCCGCTATCAGATAAGAGTTAAATTTGCGGGCTGCCGAACCCATCTCCCGTTCGCCCATGAAAGGGAAATATTCCGGAAAACAGATTACGTCCAGTTCCTCGCCGCGGCATTTCTCGATTAGTTGCAGGGCGTGTCCGATATTGCGCGGGTCGTCAAAGGAAGGGTACGGTTTGGGCTGAATAATAGCTATTCGTATATTGTCTTTCATAGAAATCCCTTAACCTAGCGGAGCGTGGAGATTTTGGCGCGCGGTCACACGGCTCCAAGTATCGCGCCCGCACTCGCGACGATGTGCCTTGCTATGGCCAGAGAGGAAGTGGCGGCCGGAGAAGGTGCGTTCAGCAGGTGAATAGCTTTCTCTGTCTGCTGAATGACGAAATCGTCGAGAAGTGTTCCGTCATAACCCAGCGCCTGGGCCCGCACCCCCGCACCGCCCGACTCAAGATCATCTCTTGAAACAGCGGGCACTAATTTTTGGAGCGCCCGGGTAAAGAGGGACTTGGAAAAGGAGCGAAACATTTCGCCCATTCCGGTTCTCCAGTGTTTCGAAGCGAGGCGCCAAAAACCATGGTAGCTCAGGGTCTCCAACAGTTCCATAGGAGCAACCCGCGTTCTACTGTATCCCTCGCGGGCAAATGCGAGCACCGCGTTGGGTCCGGCCTCCACTTTCCCGTCGATCATTCGAGTGAAATGTACCCCCAGAAAAGGGAATCCAGGGTCCGGGACCGGATAAATGAGATTTCTGACAAGATATTCGCGCTTTGGTTTTATCCGGTAGTATTCGCCCCTGAAAGGAACGATCCGGCAGTGGGGGCGCATGCCGCAAGAGCGAGCGACACGATCCGAATAGAGACCGGCGCAATTTATGAGAATCCGACTTTGAAATTCACCACGACTGGTTTCTATCCGCAGTGTTTTGAAATCGACGTGCTTTACTTTTTTGACTTTAGCCCCCAGGAAAAGCTCTCCACCCTTTTTTCCAAACACCTCGGCATAAGCTTTGGCGACTTGCCTGAAGTCCACAATTCCGGCGCCCGGAACCCGCATTCCACGGATACACTTCGCGTATGGCTCAAACTCTTTTACCTCCGCAGGACTGAGCATCTCGAGGCCGGCAACGCCGTTTTCACAGCCTCTTCGAAAGAGTTCGGCAAGGGCCGGCAGTTGCTCATCGCACGTCGCTATGACCACCTTCCCGCAGATCTCATGCTTGATATCGTGGTCCAGGCAGAAACCGATGAGTTCATCGCGGCCCGACGCACACAAACGAGCCTTATGGGAGCCCGGCCGGTAGTAGAGTCCGGAATGAATGACGCCGCTGTTGTGCCCGGTTTGGTGAAGGGCAATCATGCTCTCCTTTTCTAAAATCGCCGCCCTTAGTCCGGGGAACTCTTCCAACAGTTTCATTCCGGTGGCCAGACCGATTATTCCGGCCCCTATAATTGCGACATCGAATGGAATATTCATAAAGACCCCAAGGTTATAAGGGCGCAGTTCGTCTCCGCCCGCTTAAGGCAACTATCAGGGCGAGATCGAACAAAAAAACCGCTCCATTGAGAGTTATTCGAGCTTAGTATACCAGATTCGCGTTCGGACATCGACCACCAACACAGCTGGTGTGTGCTGGGGTCAAGGATAAGCTGACCCGGTGTTGAATTAACATCTTAAGGGGATCTTAAAGGGAAAAAAACGGCTGCAAAGACGCCAGGCAGCGGCAAATATAATGTATCCGACATCGCCTTATGGTGCTGAAATCTGAACTATGCTTGCGTCTCGCCTCCTGTGGTCAATAACGGTGAGAATCATATTCGTTTTGGGAGGCGTCGTGCTTAAAACTTCGCCCAGTTCATCCGGTCCTGCGACGGTTTTCCGGTTTATCTGCAAAATTATATCACCGGGCTCTATCCCGGCCTGGCCGAAAGGCCCCTTTGCCTCAACGCGGCTAACCACGACCCCGTTGCCTCCATTAAGACCATATTTCTTTGCATCCGTCTTTGCCACGGGCTTCACTTCGATGCCGAACCGCTCAGTCACCGATGACATGAGCGCCTTTCCAAGTTCCTCATCGCTCGATACCCTGAGGTCGATCTCCCTGGATCGGCCTCCGCGAAGTATGGTCAACAGAACAGTTTGGCCTATGGGGGTGGCGGCCACTTCGTTTCGGAACGCGTCGAGACTGCCGACAGGCTTGCCCTGGAAGGCCGCAATGATGTCTCCCCGTTTGATCCCGGCCTTCTCTGCGGGTCCGTCCTTGAAAACGTTTGCCACCAGGACTCCGTCTGCCTCGCTCACTCCAAACGAACGCACCAGTTCAGGCGTAAGATTCTGAATCGTCAAGCCGAGGTATCCGCGTTGGACCTTTCCGCTCGAAATCAACTGTCTGGCTACGCGGAGCGCCAGATTACCCGGGATAGCAAAACCGATTCCCTCAAACCCCCCTGATTCGGACATAATGGCTGCGTTCACTCCTATCACCTCACCTTCAAGGTTGAGGAGCGGCCCCCCGCTATTGCCGGGATTTATGGCTGCGTCCTTTTGAAGAAAATCCTGGTAGCTGCTCGGGTCGGTAATGCCCCGCCAGTGCTTGGCGCTTATAATGCCGTGAGTAACAGTCTGGTCAAGCCCCTGCGGATGTCCGATCGCCACCACCCACTGCCCCACGTCTATTTTATCGGAATCGCCGAAAACGGCGGAAGGAAAGCTCTCTTTATCCATAATCTGTACAACTCCCAAGTCGGTTTTGGAATCTACGCCAATGACCCTGATGGATCTACCTGTGTACCTCCGGCAGTCGGAGAGAACGACAGTCATCTTTGTGGCGCCGTTAACCACATGGCTGTTAGTAAGAATATGTCCCTGGGCGTCAATAAGGATTCCGCTCCCAAGACCCTGAATTTCCCTTTCGAATGTTTTCGGCACCGTGCCGGGATTCCCAAAGAAATACCGGAAAAAAGGATCATTCTGAAATGGCAAAAGTGGATTGACGACAGACTGCTTCTCAGTCACCTCGATATGAACGACTGAGGGGATCGCCTTTTGCGCTACATCATGGAAGGCGGTTACCAAGTTTACATCGTAGGGGGATGCGTTTGCAAGAGCCGCCCCAGCCGTTAAAATCACGAGTGCCGCCAGCAAAAACATCCAGCGCAAGGTTGCATAGACCATGAACTTCACAGATGGAAACTCCTCCTTCCATGAAAAGCGCGTTGACGATACTTCAAATAGATTTCTGCGCCCGGACCGGATTAAAACGTCCGAGGCAAAGCCTAGTCCAGCTCACTTCCATGATATTAAAATAACTATCTATAGAAGTGTCCGCCACACGATCCGGGCCGCATAAAAAGAGGGGGAGGCTCAGCCCCGTTTCAGTCAATTGCACTTACTCAGGCCTCACGGGCAAAGGCGGCGGAATTACTTCGGTTGACATGGAGTTTTGCCAGGAGTATACTTCAAAATGTTGCCGCGGGGTGGAGCAGTCAGGTAGCTCGTCGGGCTCATAACCCGAAGGTCCTTGGTTCAAATCCAAGCCCCGCTACCAAGACAAATCAGGGACTTAGCGAAAAAGCTAAGTCCCTCACTTTATGCCTTGGACATCCATCCGCACGCTATCCCCCATATCCAAGGCACAAAACCGCTGAAAAATTGCTTTCGCCACATGGGTGCAAGTTCTGGACGGGTGGCTTTGCATCCTGAATCACGAGTTTTCTCAATCCTCTTCCGAATCTCGCCGGTCGCCGCAACGATTATGCAGGTGCTATCGGCATCGATATTGTCAATCCAGTAGGGGTTGTGCACTCCGGTTGGAAAACGGTTGATCCGGAAACGGCCAGAGGGTTTTAGCAACCATGCCGATACACAACAAAGATGATGACTATTTCATCCCGGCTTTAGGCCCATATGTGCAATGGGTAAAGGCGTATAGAGAGCTTATATCTAATCTTTATAAGGAGCACAAAACGGTCAAGAAGGCATGGAAAGCCTTCAGGGACGCGATACCCGGGGTCGAGAAGAGGCTGGAATTTGGCATTTTTGAGCAAATCCTACTGTTCAGCCTTTTTCTTTCGGAATGGAATAGCAGCGAAAAAGGAGATGTTGTTGTTGAAAAGGGCGGTCTCGCGAAGTCGGGCACTGCTTACGGGGTGGAAGATCGCGGGGAAAAGTTAGACATAGTTATACAAAAGCTCCGGGATGCTTCGTCTGAAAGAGACAGGGCCTTATGGAATCTAAAACATCTTGAACAAAGTGTTCTGATGCTAAGGGATCAAAAATCAGATTTAGCAACTCAGGTTAGCAGCCTGAAGAAAAATTTGGAAACGCTCGAGATTGAATTGGGTGCCGCGAACGAACGGTTGGAGCGGGTTACACATGAATTAGACAGCCAAAGAGTCGAAAACGCCGGTCTAAGAGACAATAGCGTTGTTTTGCGAGAGAAGGAAACTTCTTTGAAGCAACAGATCGAGAGGCTTCTCAAAAGGCTCGACCGGCTTTCCACGGGCAAAGCGCAAACCCAGCAGATTGTTGCAGTCAAAGATCCTTACACCGAAGAAGGATTTTCACAATCGGTTATACAATGGGTTCAACAAGACGTCGAGCGAGGGGCTTCGGCCGAGGTTATACAAACTTTTCAGCGAAGGATTCCTCCAAAAAAAATAGGCAGGTGGAATGCTCAACGCTCAAAAGACGGCTACTACCGGCTGTACCGCAAAATCGGGGGAAGGGTCCATTCGATCTATGTTGGAAAAGAGCTCGATATTGACAAAGCCCAGAGCAGGATAGCCGATAAAGAAAGAAAATTATTTACCCCCAGTCCTGCCTCAGGCGGGGCCGAGAGCACCTATAGCAAGCGTCAAATAAAAATGGAGGCCGCTCTTCGAGCCATCGAGGCTCCGACAACTTAGGGCGCAGGCTGTAATTCCCTATCGACGATTACCCTTCAGGCTACCTTGAAGGAGACGAACCATTCTCCCGGTTGCCACCAGGGGAAAGTCAGTCCCTGCTATGCCGCTGAACGTTTACATTTTCAATGCTGGCATCGGATTTCAGGCGGGACGGCAGGCGCCTGGCAGTATAGAAAACCACCGACGATACGAGAACGGTAATCCAGGCTACCGTGAATGCGAGCAACTTCCCATGCCATAGACCGACAAACCAACGCCTTAGCTCGTCGGCAAGAAGATTTGCGGTTCCGCCGTAGAGTTCCAGACCACGCAAGTATTGCTTGGAATCTTCAGGTGAAACAGGATAAACAGATCCGTTTGCATCTTCGTAACCCAGGACGCTTCCCGAACGATCGCCAGACGACTCATAAATCAGGACAGCACTGGCCAGACCGACCAGCAGAATAATCCCGCTGACGAAATAAAGGCATGTATGCAGATTTGCGGTTCTCCCTTTCACGATGTGACAGTCTTTCAGTTACAATGCATGGCGATTGGCTTGCCTAAAAGAGAAAATAAGACCGGAATAATTAAACCGCTGCAAGCAGGTTAATTTCGTAATGCCTGGAGAAGTCGACGAGGCAACTGCCGGGAAAGTTTTGGGGGCACAGCACAGATCAACGCTCTTCAGGGCGGGAAGCGCCACCTTCTTTTGGATGCGCCCGCGCTATGATGTGTCCGGATTAATACCACTTCGCCCGGTAAACGGCTGGGGCACACGTTTATCCCGGTTTGTTAATTTTAAGTAAAGCAGTTCGTTGTATTGGAGTTCGAATGAAAACCAACAACCCGGATTGCTAAAGCCCTTTGATATGCCTGTGAAGCTCGGATGTGCTCCTCATTCGCATACGGTCGCGGTCCTTCCTGATTTCCTCAAGTTCCTGCCAGAGGCCGATGAGGTCAGGTTCGTCGTGCCGCGCGCCAGCGCGCCAGGCCCGGATCAGACTGCGGTATATGTAGATCATTCTGCTGACGAGATCCACCGGGTATTCGCGTCCCTGAACTTTGAGCGTGTGAACCCCCAAGTCCATGTACTTCCAAAGCTCTTCCCCGGATACAACGAACGCGACGTTGGGATTTCGGCGGATACGCTCGTTAATGGACTCGATCTCTTCAGGCTTTTTCCCTCTCTGACCAAGAACCTTTCGCCTCTGCTCATCCGTCAGCATACACAGCCGAAAGCAACTTCCCGACCGATCGGGCCATCCTTCGAATTCGATGATTTCGTTGCCCTCTTCATCCCGGCACCTGCTCTGAATATAGGAATCGCTGATCAGTTCGTGAAACGAACAGTTCCCTACCCCACCCACGCAGCGGTTGCCGTGGATCAGGACTTCAGCACCCACTCCCAGGGAGTCTGAGGCGCTTTTAAAACTGGCGAGCTGTTCGACGGTTTTGATCTCTGTGCTTGCTACTACCTGGGTGGCGCCGTAGGCAACGTACTCGGCCATCTGCTCCCTCGTCTGGATATTACACCCCACACTGGCGTGAATCACCAGTTCGGGGAAGTTGTCACGAACCATCTGCATGACGAACGGGGTCTTCACTATTACGCCCTCGGCCCCCCATGAGGCATATTTCGCGATTTTTCCGAGAAGGACCATTGCCTTGTCTCGATGGACCTCCGCGTTGACGGCAATCCGCAGCTTCCCACCGAATCGACTTGCGATCTGGACAGCCTCCCGAACCTTTGAATCTTCAAGCTCCCAAACGCTTTTCCTGCGGCTAAACCCCTTGGATCCAACGTAGACGGCATCGGCACCCTTCTCGAAATTGGCTTCCACCATTTCAAGACTTCCGCCTGGCGCCAGTAGTTCGTTCACGAATCTCTCCTTACTAGAAAGACTTTTATAAGAGTAAAATTTTTCAAGAACAGACACGAATTCGCTTATGCTTACAAGCCTGTCAGAACCCTGAGTATCCAGGCAGGTACATTACAGACGGCTAAAAGCAGCCGGTCCGGTTTCCGTCCGGAGAGGATGTTGTCAGGTTTTTCTCCCTGGTTTCACCAAGGGCGGCATTATTCTTGGGCCACCCCCCAGGCGCGGTCGCACTGCCAAATCATGTGCACCTGCGCTAAAACCTCTCCCGGCCCTCTCTATAGAAAAGTTGGAGCCTCTCGATTTTCTAACCAAGACGAGAGATTTCTCCTCTTCGAATCGGAAACCGTCAGTGTCAGATGCAGAAGAGTGCGGAGCAAAGCTCAGACCTCGGACAGCCGGGATCTGATTCAAATAACACGACTACTCCCCGGCATTATTCCTCAACAATCTTAAAGAACTGATCAACCGGCAGAGCTTTGTATACTTCATACGAAACCGTGCCGCGCTGCAGGGTGTTGACCATAGTTCGCACTCTAGCGTCCTCATCAGGGAATTCGGCTATGATAAGATACTCTCCTCGCGATACGATGTAGTGGGCTGAAATGATTTTGCCACCGGACTTTTCGACATTTTTCCTACCCTGTTCGAAACGATCCCGTGACTTCTTGATTTCCTTGTTCCCTTCCGCTGTAAATTTCAAGAAAGAAGCATAGACCGGCATGAAACTCCCCCTTTTTTGAGAGAAAATGTCATCGCTTATGGCACAAGCAGGCCAATAAGCAACCTCAACCGCCCTCCGGTGCATTGCGGAGGGGAATACTCCACCAAGTGTTCACGGCTTAAGCAACCAGCAGACGACCTGAGCAAGAAGCATGCCCCAGACACCAAGAGGCCTGCCCAACCCAAGCGGAGAAAGATTCAGGAACTGACAATATACTTCAACGCCAATCGCAGCAATGCTGTGAGGCTATTTTTACCTGACCTTTATATTTAGCTCGTTAACTCTCAATTAGCAAGTAAAAGAGATAGTCCCGAGAGATTTAGAGAGATTTGGATTGAAAAATAATCAATCTGATGGTAGTTTGCACGGCCAGGATAGCTGAAGAACCCGGCTTTCCGAACAGCGCCACCTGAACAGCTCATGACTTGAAGCGGTCTTTCTGTTTTCCATTCCTGTACCGTTCGAGCTCAGCGGATTTTCCAAATACTTTTTCTGCAGTGTTGAGCAAATATTTTCCTTACAGCGTACGTTGCGCACATCCTGGTTTGGCAGCCAACGCAGCCAATTTGCATCCTGACTCCCGGTTTCCCGACCGCGCCGCCGTGGGGTCCCGATTCCTCCAACCGGGCGCGGAAAAAGGCTTTGAGGTTTTCTGTCTTAACGGGCGCTCGTCAAGCTACACAGATAAACGGCAGTCCTCCTACTACCCAGCAATTCGCGCAGAGAAAGGCATATGAGGAAAAAAATGTCCCGCCAGTCCGAACCTCTATCCTTTGAAATGTTATTCCAAAGCCTGAATGACCCCATGTTCATCTGCGACTCAAATCTTCGCATCCTTCAGGTAAACGAAGCTTTTTCCATGCTATTTCAAGACAATGGCGGGCCAGTGGTTGGAAGACTTTGCCATGAGCTGTTTGCCGACAAGTGCGGCGAGGATTTTGCCACACGTTTTAATGCAATGTTTCTGACGAAAACTGCTCAATCGTGGGACATATCTTTTCCCCTGTCCGACGGGACATTGTGCAGTTTTGAATTCATCGTCTCCCCCCTCTCGCATTCCGATGGTTCGATTACGAAAGTCATTGGGCATGCACACGATATTTCAAAGCGCAAGAACCTGGAAAAAGAATTAAAGGTATCAGATGAACGATATAGAAAAATAGTCGAGACTGCGCGCGAAGGTATTTATATAGTCGATAGCGAGGCGCGGATAACTTTCGCCAACAAGCAACTGTCGACGATGCTTGGATATCGTCCCGACGAACTATTAGGCAAGTGCATTTTGGATTGCATGGAGGAAGATTCGGAAGCAATTGCACGGGCAAAGTTCCAAAGGCGCCGGATGGGTTTATCCGACACCTTCGAGATAAAACTTAGCAGAAAAGACGGTTCCAGTATCCATTGCCTTGTTTCGGCTTCCCCCATTGTGGAGGATGGAGTTTTTCAGGGTGCCCTGGCTATCTTGACAAATATCACGTGTCTAAAGGAGATCGAGGCCGCCCTGCTTTCCGCAAAAACCTTTTCTGAGAGGATCATCAACAGCATCACCGACAAACTGATGGTGATCGATCCATCAACCTACAGGATAGTGCAGGTAAACGATCATTTTCTTGCCAGAACGATGTTTCAGAATGCCGAGGAACTTTTCGGCAGGACCTGCTACGAAGTTCTTTTTGACAGGAGTTTTCCGTGTCATGAAGCGGGAATTTTCTGCCCGGTGCGAAAGACCTACGAGACCGGACAGCCGATCGTGTGCGACGACATTCATCCCGAATTGATGGAGAGCGGAAGAGTCAAGCAGATCGCCACGTACCCGATTATGGACAACGGGGGTAAAGTTGATCTGGTAATCCGAACCGAGCGGGACGTTACGGAGAAGACAAATCTCGAGCAGGCCCTGGCCCTGCGTTCCGAGCAATTGCTCCGGACGCAGCGCAGGCTCGAAGAACTGTTCGATCTTTCCCGAGAGGTGGGGACAAAGGCTACGTTGCCCGAGCTTGTGGAGTTTCTGCTGGAGTTCACCGTGAAACTTCTTCCCGGTTCGGAGCCTGCTTTTTTGCTCTTGAACTCCTCATGCGAGCAATTCCTGCGCTTGGAGGATTGCGAGCCAAAGTATGTCGAGAAACTCCTGCGGATTTTGCAGAAACTGGAGTTATCCGCCCTTAGCGCAGAGCTGATTCATCAGATCAAGAAGTGCAGGGTCAGGGATCTCATTGGTCCCTCCGAAAAATCCCGGGTATTTTCTCTTCTCAAAATCGTCGCAGACTCGGAACCTATCTGGTCTGCTATCCCGCTGTTTGTACGCAGGCAATGCATCGGCCTGCTCTTTTTGGGGTCGAAGACCTTCAACCGTTATTCGTCCGAAGACATCAGGTTCCTCGAGGCGCTGTGCGAACAGGCTTCGGGACACCTCAGAAATCTTGTAATACACGAGACCGAAGTCAAGAATCTGAAATCACAGGTGACCCAACGCTCCGGATATGGCGACATTATCGGCCAGAGCAAGATCATGCAGGAAGTCTATGAGCTTATCGACCTTGTTTCCAGCTCAGACGCCACCGTGTTGATCACAGGAGAAAACGGGACAGGCAAAGAACTGGTCGCCAATGCCATTCACAAACAGAGTCATCGGCGAAAAGGCCCCTTTGTGGTCGCCAACTGCTCTGCTTACTCCCCTACCCTGCTCGAGAGCGAGATTTTTGGTCATGAAAAAGGGGCTTTCACCGGTGCTACCCATCAGAAAAAGGGCCGGATCGAACGTGCTAATGCCGGCACACTTTTCCTGGACGAAATTGGGGAGATAGCTCCTTCCGTACAGATATTCCTTCTGCGGTTCCTCCAGGATCACTGCTTCGAGAGAGTCGGAGGGGAGAAGGTCATTTCGGTCGATGTCAGGGTTCTTGCGGCGACCAACCGCGATCTTCATCACGAGGTACAGGCGGGCAGGTTCAGAGACGATCTTTTTTACCGTCTGAACGTAATTGCGATCCACCTGCCGAGCCTTAGGGAGCGCAAGGAGGACATCCCCCTGCTGGCCCATCATTTCCTTTCGAAACACAACTTAAAGGAACGCAAGAATATCCACAGCATTTCATCGGACGCCATGCAGGCCCTTCTGGATCATGACTGGCCCGGAAATGTCCGTCAACTCGAAAACGCTATCAGCCATGCGGTGGTGCTGACCCATGGGGAGTTGATCCGCAGAAAGCACCTGCCAAGATTCCTCTGGGAGATAGGCTCAAGCAGAACTTTGACCTCACTTTCCGAGACAGAACGCGGACTTATCCTCGAAGCGCTCCAGAGATCCAACTGGAACAAGCATGAAGCGGCCCGGCGTCTCAAGATCAGCAGAAGCACTCTATACAGCAAAATGAGGCGATACGAACTGGTGGAGGAGTCCAACGTGAGGTGTCTGGAGGGGCACTAAGGGGGGTCGATTTTTATACAGGTCCGCAGAAGCCTTATTTTAGGCCATTTGAGCATGATTTCACTAATATTTGGGGCGTATTTCGTACACTTTCTCGATTCCAACCCCACGCTGCATCGGAAGAAAAAAAATTGAAAATTAAAATAATTTTTCCCCGGTTATTTTTATTTTCAGAAGTCCGTAATTTCTCACAATTGCCAAGTTCCACAATTTGCTTAGAAACTGCCGGGCTGTTTACGAAAAAACCTTAGGATACTTAAAGTCTTTTTCAAACTGCATAAAAGATTGCACTGTGACCGGTTCGCGATTGCGCTAAGTCTGGTTTTTCGCTCGGACTTTCATCCTGCGAGTGGACGGCATGGCCTCTGCAAGCGGTTCAGTCCGGCAGGGCCTGACGACATCTCACGGCAATCAGAGCCTTTCTGATTCCTCGCGGGCATAAATCTTGTAGGCGAGTGGTGAGTTTCAACAAGTCTCATGCCTTTAGAGATGGGGACCTTAAAGGCCGGGGCTGCCGAGGGTGGAGGTTCTCGTCGGCAGCAGCGCGAGAGTTTTTTGAAATGCCGGATAAATATGAAGAAATCTGGCCACATATCGACGGTCCGATGAACATTATAGAATGGGTTACGTAAATCTCTGCAGATCCATTCGTCAGCCCTGAAACACCAGTTCAACAGTGCAAATTTACGATTTCAGCGCTATTCATACGTGTGCTCCTGCTCCTTTCCTATCCAGACTGCCCACTCCCTTTATGCGCAGGGTGCCGACACCCCTGCAATGCTGTTGATAAGAACAAACTGAATCAGATGATGGGCAGGCTTTCCAGGGATTGCGCACACGCCTTACCGGAAATCAATTGAGGATTCCAAATACGACTATTACCGTGAATATAGATTGAGAGGAGGTGGTCAAGGGACTGCAATTTCCCATTATGAGTTCTGGCTCTTTTTTCGGGGGAATGATTGTTGTACGGAGTTTTTTCTCACCGGGATAAATCACGCGAGCCAGGCCGGTTGCTAAACCAAGTGGTGGCACTGAGGAAATACCATCGCTTCGTGAACCCGGAAACAGAGGTCACCACGAACAAGGGAGGTAAAAGATGCCGGAAAAGCGAGATATCGAAATAAAGAGCCGGGCCGATACCATAGGCCTGATGGATCTGGATGTAAGGCCCTACCCGGTCACCCCGCCGCCTTCGTACGAGGAGGTAAAGCCTATATACGAGAGAAGAAAGGCGCTGGAGTTCTGTAATTGGTCTGAGGACAACCTGAGATTCGAAAAAATACACCAGAAAGAGGAGGCCCTGACAGGATACAGGATTTTGGACATAGGCCTGTGGAGACTTGGTCACAAATTTTGCGCCTCTCTGTATGGCGAAGCCGGCGCGGAGGTAGTGACCGTCGAACCTCCCAAAGGCGATCCTTTGAGGAAGCTGACACCTTTCGGCCGCGAAGAGTACCTTCTTCAAAACAGGGATAGCGGCGAAAAATGCGGCATGGAATTCGTCAACGAGACGGTGAACACCCACTGTGTAACCCTCGATGTGGAGACAAAGGAAGGGCAGGCGATTTTCAGGAAAATGGCAATGAACGTCGACGTGCTGATCGACGGGATGCCCCCCGGTTACATGGATAAACTGGGGATCGGCTATCGCCAACTCAAGGAACTCAACCCCAGAATGGTCTACGTGTGGGTTGGCATGCTAGGCCAGTGGGGTCCCTGGAAGGACAAGCAATCGAAGTTCGGCCAGTGGATGCTCGAGCCTTTCGCGAGCGCCGCAAATTCCTGGATCCACAATACGGGCTTGGCCCAGGACCTTCTCCCTCGCGGCAAGGGCGGCGACCCCACCCGCGCCGGGATTTGGCTTGCCGACTATGTTGCCGGGGCCCAGGGTTTCCTCAACTCCATTGCGGCCCTATATTGGAGAGACGAATTAGGCGGCACGGGGCAGATGATAGAGGTCACCGGCGCCGAAACTTTAATGGATATTCTGGACTTCGACATTACCTGGTATGGTTTTAATAAAAGTATCAAAGCCCGTACCGGCGGCTGGGATGCATGCCTCAACCAGTATGCCTGGAACCCTTGTAAAGACGGCTACATGATGATCGGCGGCCAGACCGACAAGCTCTGGTATAATATTGGTTTTTGCCTTGAGCGTGATGAACCCCAGTTCGGCCGGCTGATCCACGAAGATCCGCTCCTTAAGGAAATGGCGGCCAGAAACGCCTTACATGCTCTTATAAAGACCTACACCCTGACCTCCAGATGGCTTAGAGACACCAACCGGGTGGAAGCGGAAACCAAGCTGCTCGAGTACCAGGTTGCGGCCGGGCCCGTTCTCTACATCGACGAGGTCTGCGAATTCCCCCACTTCAAGTATCGGCCATGGGTCTACGTACATGAGACCGATTACGGCCCGCTGCTGATCGCTTCGAGCCCTGCAGCCTACCAGCTTCGCACTCCTTTCCGGTGCAAGTGGATGGGCAGAGATATCGGCTATGACAACTACGAGATCTATTTGAAATGGACTGGAATGGGCCAGACAGCAGTGAATGCAATGAAACAGAAGGGGGTGATATAATGGCGCAAGACCCAAGAGTAACACGCATGGAAGACCTGCCAGGCCCCAAGAGCAAAGGTGAAATGGACGAGTTCAAGATGCCCTACGAGGAGTACTGCAAGAAGCTCTTCGATGTTGGCAATGAACACACCAAGCCCAAGCCTCTTAACGGGATTCGGTGGCTGAGCTGTACAATGTATATCTTCACGCCGCATGCTGTGGCCAACCTGGCCGAGCTGGGTGCCGAGGTCATCAAGCTTGAGATACCGAGGATGGGTGAACCCATGCGGCACACGTCTCCTTTTAACGAGGTCTATCTCTATCCATTTCACGATATGCGCCCCATGACCGGCACGGGCCTTGGTTACACAAACGCCAATCCCAACAAGTATTTTGTGACAATGGATTATCACGTCCCCGAGATGAGGGAGGTGTTCTACAGTCTGGTGAAAAAATCCGACGGGCTCACCGAGCTCTACCGGCCGGGCACGTTGGACAAATGGAAAATGAGCTACCGGTACCTGAGTGAAATGAATCCCAGGTTCATTTACGTTTGGGGCGGCGGTTTCGGGTACGGTCCCAAAGTATTCGGCGGTTCCTACGACATCCTGGGCCAGGCGCACGCTGGACTCGCCTCGATAACCGGCATGCACGAGTACATGGGCGGGCATTGCTCCAAGTGCACCAACTGGATCATCGACTGGCAATCGGGCAACCTTATATCCTGCGCCATCATGGCGGCCATCCACCATCGCAGAAAGACCGGGCTGGGCACCATGATAGAATTCTCCCAAGTGCAGGTCCCGACCAGGATGCTGGGCCATACCACCACGATGTACGGCAAGTTCGGCATTGTCCGCCAGCGCTGGGGCAACTGGGACACCCAACTTGCGGTGCACGGCATCATTTTGTGCGGCAAGTCTGATTTTCCTGATGCCGAAAATCCGCAGGACAAGTTCGATTCGAGATATGTACTGGTCAGCGCCTTCCAGGATCGAGACTTCAAGGAACTGTGCGCCATAACCGGCCTGAAGGAGCTCTATGAAAAGTACAAGGCTCACAAAGACCGGGTCGAAGGCGAAGCTCAGGTGGAGATTTACACTGCTCTGGAAAGATGGGCCGCAGACAAGAGCCGGTACCAGGCAGCCAAGGTCCTGACCGATGCGGGCCTCTTGGCGGAACCCGTTCGAAACGACCGCGAGGTTTACGAGAGTCCGCACTACAGGGAAAGAGGCACGGTCAGGTGGATGGACGATCCTCTGTTCGGTGATTTGGTGGTCCATGGCGGCTACAGCACCGGGTTGATGGAAAAGAGCCCCAGGAGGATTAACTGGCACTGGCGTCCGCTGGGCGCGGACAACAAGAAGGTCTACCGTGATCTGCTAGGTGTTCCGCTGACCAAGATCGAAGAATGGTACAAAAAAGCCTACATCTAAGAGGAGGCGCCCGTGTGTGATATCATTTGGTGCAAGAAAAAAGTGGGTGGAAAACCATGTGACACGATCAACTACCTTGACCCCTACTGCTTCTGGAACTGGGAGGGCAAGATCAACTGCGCCGAGTGCGGCTCGGTTTACTACATCCACATGATTCAGGGCTTCATGTACAAGGGACCTGAAGAAAGACCCGGAGAAAAGCCGGACACCTCGCCCCTTTACGCTGACAAGCCTTACGAAGGTTATTCCAGCTACAGACCGGGTGTGAAAGGCAGGACCAGACCTTTCCAGTGCATTCCCAGATCAAAATTGCTGGGAGTAGCCGACAAGGTCAAATTCAGCATCCGGGGCAGGCCGGTCCGCGGATGGCGTCCGCAACCGCCCTCTGCAGGTTTGGCCGGAAGCTTCGGTTTCAATTGGGATATTCAGAAACTGTCGCCCGAGGTCTGGGAGGAGTATCAGAAAAAGCTGGCTGCAGGCGAAGTAAAAGACTGGTAGATTGAGAAAGGAGTGTTGCATGTCACAACAGTTGACGCCTGAAGATTTCCTGGACACCGTCCTAGTCCCGGAAAAACAGAGTGACCATATATGCTGGCAGTGCAAACACTTGAAGCCGGTCCTTAAAGGCTCCAAGTTCCCGCCCGCAGACATTATAGGCTGGTGCAAGAAGATCCATTGGCCCCACTACTGGTGCGTAGCGGATTTCAACGTGGTGAAGAAGTGCTATGCCTATGAAGCCAGGAAGAAGACCTAGCATGGAGCAAAACGTTCGTGAAGAACTCGATGTTCTCAAGGGGATGCTCGACAACTGGAAGAAGGGTTTTCTGAGCTGGGCATCCCCCCAAGGGGATAACGATCATGTGCTCCTGGAATTCACCGAGGAGGTCCAGACTCACGTCTATCCCTATGTGAGGAGATTGTTTGAGACAAACTACCTCACCCAGACAGAGGCTAAAGAGTTCATGGGTTATTGCTTCGGTCAGGTTGAGGACCTTCGCGTCCAGTTGAGCAAAGCGAAAACCGACGAAATCGATAAGGAGGCTTAGTTATGCCGGAAAAATGCCGTGTTGTGGTATGCGGCTTTGACCCGATGCTCGTAAAAGCATATGTGGCCGCCAATGCAAGAGCCTTATGGTGGCACGTATCCGACGAGCTATACGATGAATTCAAGATGCATCCGAAGATGAAGGTTCAAGGGAAGCTTCTCAAGGTTTACTCCGGCAAAACCGGGGAAGAGGAAGTGGCTCCCAGCGAACCATTCGAATTTCAATCTGATGTTGTGTTTCGCGATCCCGACAGCGAGGAGGCGCAAGCGGTTCGCAGCGAACCATTCGAATGGGAATGCTCCAATGAGTCCGGCCTTGCGGTCGTGCTCCCGTCAGATGTCATCAAGAAGCACAAGCTCACGGAATTTCATTTCATCGAGTTGATCATCGACAAAATTGGCGGCAAAGACGTTTATCCGGGCCAGGAGAAGATAAGCAAGAAGTGGTGGCCGGATGACAAGCTGAAATTGAGCTATGCACTGGATTACATCGGGTAGCAACTGCAAACCCATAACACATGCACTCTCCAGACGAGCGGGACGGCGACGGACGAAATCCAGACCGGCCCGTTCAGCCATACGAGCGTAACGCAATAACCGCTGCGACTTAGATAAAACGCAGAAAGGAAATCGGCGCCCTCACGTCTATCACTTGCGGCGGGCTTTTGCGAGGCGCCTCTCCCGTGCAACCAGGGGAGAGGTGGAATCGAATCCATAATCCCCCTTTTTGGTTTGCCCGGAGAGGGGGGTTTTTTTATGATCCGATCTCTTGCACCCGGTTAGGCCAGGCGCCCGGATGGAATTGTAATTTTTGCCTTTGTATACTATAAATCCGAAACCAAGGTATTGGGGCCGGTTGAGAGAAGCGGAGATGGGTCTTATTGGTATCGACCTATCGTTTATTTACTTGAGGAAACGATATGACAAATAAGGCGAAAGACAAGGATAAACAGGCACTAAACCAGGAAATAAACCCTCTGATAGAGGATGAAAAACTGCCGGAGGAAGAACCGGCACACCCGGGCTGGCTATCGATTGGTGAGATTTTGAAGGTATCGCATCCTGTCTTTGCAAACAGCAGATTTCTTATCGGTTATCATCATTCCAGCAATGTGTATCTGCTTGCAGGCGATTACCTGACCTTGGTGGATCCGGGGAATGATTACACTATTTTTGGTGAACTGGAGAAGCTTGGGTATAATCTTTTGGATATAAGGAAGGTGGTGCTCACTCATGGGCACCGCGACCACTGCATGGGTGTGTTCGAAATGCTGAGATTCCCCCCGATTATGGAAAACAAGCAGGTCGAGATCATCATGCATGCGGGAGGTCCCCAGGAGTTCAAGAATCTGGTCACCGAGGCCGGATTCCCCCCTACCGAACTGGAGGGCGGAGAAACCATCGAACTGAGCGGGTTTGAATGGGAAGTGATCCACACGCCGGGCCACACCGTCGACGGCATATGCCTCTATCATGAACCGACAGGGACGATTATTTCCGGCGACTGCGTGCTGCCCGACGCCATGGCGGATGCAGATCAAACTGCCGGAGGCAGTTTGGAGCATTATTTGTACGGAATCAGTCAGTTAATGAAAAAGAACATCGTTCATGTACTTCCCGGCCATGGTGTGCCAGTGGCATTCACCGGCAAGCGCACCGTCGAAGAAACATATGAAGGCTTGATGATGAAAGTACTGAAGGCGACCCCCGAAGATAAAATGACGTGGCTGGAAGGGGCGAAGCGGTTGGCTGAGAAGGGGCTTCTGGCAGAGGTTGTATTTTGCTGTGATAAAGAACTGACCCTTAGACCGCAGAATTTCGAAGCAATGGAGTTGAAGGCCCTTGTGTTGAACGATATGGGCCGGTGTGAAGAGGCCATCGAGGTTTTGGACCTGATATTGGCAAGGCAGCGCCACAACGTCTACGCTTTGACAGCCAAGGGTCAGGCCCTGCTGGGTCTAGCCAAATATGCCGACAGTCTGCCTTATTTTGATGAGGCCCTGGCGAAGGACCCGCATATCAGGGAAGCTCAGGTGTTTAAAGGTATGGCATTATATTTTTTGGGCAGGTCTGAGGAGGCTATGGCCATTGAGGCCTTCAAGGCCGAGTTTTACGCTCGGTTCAAGAACCAGATTGACAAAGGGCGGCAAGGAGCCAAATCAGATGATTACAGCCATGACGCGTAGGGCGGCTGGCCGGTTATACTTTCTGATTTGACCGTGGTCGGATGCTGATGCACTTCATCGGCGGGTAGAGAAAAATGAACGAGCAATTTTTAAAATTCTATGACGCTGCAAAAGCCCTGATAACTTACATTGATAAAGAGTATGTTTTCGACAAGTCCGCTGATTTGGGTTGTGGCGGAGTAGATACTTATCAATCAGAGGCTTTTTTTGATTTAATCGCAAATGCCAGGAAAGCCCTTAGCGATTTTGAGAATTCAATGGAAAAACCCGAATGAGTTGCTGCCTGGAAAGGTGTGGAGGTGAAATGGCGCTCGAGGAAATCAGTTATGAAGAGTACATGAAACAGCTCGACGAAATCGAGAAGCGGTATTTGTCCGATGAAGAAGGTTTTCCCGAGGGCGCGCGCGAGAAGGGGTTGGAGATTTGCAAGAAATTCCGGCGAGAAGTGGAGGCGCTGGGTCCTGAAAATTGTTTATATTTCCTTGACACAGTGTATGGGTTGCCGATGCACAAACCCAAGCATCGTGAAGGATGAGTTGAAATACTGAAGCCGGTTGATTTTAGACGTCGAGGTTCATTGACGCGGCCTTATCATATGTCTGCTTTCAGCAGTATATCACTTCCCACAATCGCCATTAGAAAGCCAATTGATTCTGCACGCCTGGAAAGCCTTTGCCAATTTTCTTCACTTAAGCCGTGCTCTAATGTGGTCAAGAGCAAACCGCTTTCGAGACTGCTGCTTTCCTTAAGCACGAGAAATTGCCTGTGATTGCTGAATGCAAACAATACCCAGCCGTTAGTCAAAAGGTAGTTGTAGGATCCCGGGTATTCCCCGATAAGTTGCCTGGAGGTGTCGGCCACTGCCCTGAAGAGGCCGGAGATATCGCTGCCTCTTTCGTGGCGGGCCGCGATACCGTCCAGAAGATACTCAAAGGTCCTTGCCGAATCACTGACTACATCATCCAATCGAACTTTTTGACTTCGATAAGACTCTATAGCAGGGGCCTTCCCATTGTGAGCGAAAATCCAGTCTTGACCTTTGAATCGAAGTACAAAAGGGTGGGCATGACATTCATCGATGGGACCACTGCTTCGTAAACGCACATGTGCGATGATAAACTTGCTGGAGACGACTCGAGCAAGCCGCTGGAAACCATCATGGAACCTGCCTGCCTGGTAGGCCCGGGCGGCTGATTTCTCTACATAAGCTCGATTCTTCTTGAAAAACCCGATACCCCAGCCATCCATATTCCTGCTTGCTTTGGCAGCAAAAATCGGCAGAGACTTAGGTGCCGAGTAATTTGTCGCTGCACTCAGGGCGAATAAGTCGCACATAACGGGAACTCACCTGTCTTCTTATAGGGGGTTGGATTCAATCGATCGCCTTTATGTGGCGGTCCCACCCCCATTCCGGGTACGATTAGAGCCTGCTTACCTGCCGGTGGGAGTGAATTTCAGAGAGAAGCCTCTTGCGCCACCACATTCCCCAGATACATTACGTCCGGTCCAGCCACCACCAGAAGCTTTCCCAAGGTGTTCTTTTCCGGCTTGACGGCAATCCACTCTTTGTCACTCAGTCCTTCCCCGATGGAAGTGAGGACAAGGCTATTTCCGTACTTTTCCGATTCCTTGAGGAGCATCAAAGTCCGAAAATTAGAAAAGGCAAAAATGACTGACTCATTGGCTAGAAAAAATGCATAATGTCCAGGATAGTCTGAAAGCATGTTCCTAATACTTTTTACCAGCGATCTGCCGAGACTTTCGTAAGGAGTATAACCCAAATAAGAGATCAGTTGATCCCTCAAGTATTCAAAGACTCTGGCAGGATAAACATCAACATCTATCCTGGGTTCGTTAGTTGTTTGATAATTGTGAATTTCTTCTATCAATCCTATATGCACAAAAAGCCATACATGGTTGAGGAACGATAAAGAAAAAGGATGATTCTGAGCAGTATGACTTCCACCGCTCAGCGGACAGCTAATGTGTGAGACAATGATTCGGCTGTCCACAACCCTTGCCAGTCTCTGGAAGCCCTCGTGGACTTGCTCGCTGTCATAGACTCGCTCCGCCGATTTCTCCACCAGGGCCTGGTTGTCACGATAAAATCCGATACCCCAACCGTTCATGTTTCGTTTGCCCTTTTCGGCAAATATCGGCAAGTACTGTTGGGCCGTATAATTAACTCCCGCTGAGAGTGCAAAAATATCGCACATCTTCTCTAATTCCCCTGCGCAAAGTTGGCTGTTGTGATTCAGATAGGGCTGAGTTGCAACTGGAACATCAAGGACACCTCAGCTTTACACCCAACGGCTCCTCGCTCGTCTCTGACATAATAGACTTGTGTGCAACCCAACCGTTAATGCGATTCATATGGCCAAATGCCAGATAGATCTTATAAATCGTTTTCATCCATTTATTTACATTTGAGTGATAGTCGATTGTCGGTACATGCCCGTCGCTCAGTTCGACCAAAAACTGTGTGAAGATAATCCACTGCATGGCTTCATCTATCTGATGGAGAACAGCAGAGTGATATCGAAACTCAATGGTGGATCGATACCAATACGAATGCAGATTGAGCCCATGGTAACGTGTCAAGTCGTACCTGTCAGATCCCTTGCGAGCTGGATCATACCTATTATTATGGGAATACCATAACTCTTTGATCTTGCAACCGTTCTTCTTGCATGTATCATCACAATCACCCAATTTACCCGATAAATCGACATCAAGATCCATAGGGCGGCAAGTATCCTTATCGATCCGGCCCCCAGCGATCAGAAGATAAATATAGTCCTCCATCGAATAGACAATTCTTATGAGTTCTTTCAAGGATTTACACTCATAACGCTTAGCATCTACGCCGTGATGAACGTGAAATCCACATGATTCGTCTATTTGCGCTCCCTGGATTTCGCCGAGCAATTGGAAGAAGCGATACGATTGCATTAATCCTTCAAAGCCGCGAAGTATCGGGCTTATAAATTCGACACCGCCTCTGTGAACTATGGAGCGATCTTCTTCAAGATGCCAGGAATGCCTGTCAGTACCAATACTTAGTCCGTGGTCATATAATAATTGAATGAAACTTCTGCCATCCCTGGCTTTCGAATGGATATTGTAAGGTTTGATTATACCGTTGTCCGGGGGTAAGATGTAGTAGTCCAGGCCATAGAACTCGATTTCCACTCCGAAAGACCTATCCGTGAAATAGCACAACATCGGGTACTTCTTCTTGAGTTTTGCGAACAACTCTTGAGGTCCTTGCATATATGACTCTTCCTCACAAACGAACATGCCACCCACCCCGGATCAAGTCCGGGGCAGGCTCGTGCAGGGCGCGGAATTTGATAAAAGACGCGGTCCGGCCCGAGTTACGTGCGACTCTGAAGTCTTCAGCCGTGAGCGCCACTCCAGTTTTTTGAAGTGTTTGTGCATGATCGGGAAGGCGCCTCCAGTCCTGATCCGCCGGGGCAGCACACTATGGGAATATCTCAATCAGCTCGATTTCAAATTTGAGTGTCTTTCCAGCAAGCGGGTCATTTGCGTCGAGGATCACGCTGTCTTCGGTAATGGCCGTAATAGTCGCAATCGTCGTTTCTCCCTGGTTTGTGCGAATCTGCAGTTTATTACCTAACTCCAGATTCAGGCCGAGGGGAGCCAAGTCTCTATTCATCACGAACACGAATTCTTTTCTGTGCTGACCATAAGCCTCTTCCGGAGGAATTGAAATACTCCTGGTGTCTCCAACATTCATACCAATGATCGCCTGTTCAAATCCCGGCAGTACGCTTCCCTTGCCAATAGTAAAGTCAAACGGCTCTTCCTCCTCGTATGTTGAGCTAAACATCGTGCCATCCTCCAGAGTTCCCTGATAATGAACCCTTACCATATCTCCCGGCTTTGCCTGAGCCATGTGTTTCACCCTTTCTCGTCAGCGTCAATGAAGTTGAGAGGGCCAAACGAATTCCCACCCCTTCAGCTTAACTCATAGTAACCTTACCACATTCTATTCGGCTACAACTCATTCTTTTCTTCAGGGCAAGGAATCGAAATCGCAAGCCTCCGGGTGCGTGGAGACCAAGCGCATGTCTGGATGGGCGGAAAGGAGTCGAGTTTTAAACGCCCACCCGGAGCTTGATTTCAAAGACTTTGCACACTGTTTCACTGCTAAGGGGGACGTATTTCATACACTTCTAATTGATTCCCGCCACTCAAACCGGGGGAGCAAATATGATTTGTTAAGTTTTTTGATTTTAGCACCCGCCAACATTTTTCAGTTATGAGTGGTCCAATCCAAAATAACGCCGGCGCAGGGCGATATTCATTATCGTTGTCATAGGGCACAAATCTTGTATAACCCAATAGAGCGCCCCTTTGAACCTCATCCATTCAGGGGTTGGCTTTAGAGTGATTGGACCTGCAAGCAGTGCAGGTCACGTGTGCGCTCAGTGGAATTGATGGTCTTCTGAAATGGCTGATATGCAGAACCGGGCGGCTGATTGGCGGCTTGGTCATCAAGCACAAATGGGGATTTCAGTTCCATAAATCCAGGCAGATCCATCCTTCAGTCCTCAAACGCGAGTTCTACAGAGCGATTTTTGGATTCCAGCGATGTTGGGTATCCGATCCAGCTTCTTTCGCATCCTGGGTGGCCTAATACACTGTTGCTGCAAGGATATGATGGGGCTTGACAGCTGCTAGACACGTTGAGATGGCGTTTCACTTTGATGGGCGCCAGCAGTCTTTATCTTCGATTCGGTGAATGGATTATCCCTGGTTTCAAGTCGGTGAAGAATCGGAGTCAGTTAATGATAACTCAAGGCGTTCGATTTTCCGTCATGGTTCTCAACGATGAAGTTCGCCGACATATTCTGAACCTGCTGAGGAAGAACGAACATTTTAGCGTCGCAATTGTATCCCTCGACGAAATCATCAATCCCTCGAAAAAAGAGGCAAACGCGATAATCCTCATCGACTGCGAGGGTTTGCTCGCATGCGGCGTAACGGTAATATCGAAGCTCAAAACATGCTGCCCCGAGTGCAAGCTTATTCTGCTGTGCAGCCTGGCACACCGCAGTATGATCAAGCGCGTTATGGAACTTGGGGCCTATGGGTGCATAATCGAACCATACCAGGAATGGGAGTTTTTGACCATGGTGAGGCTGATTCTGAGCGGCCAAAAGATTGATAAGAAGATAAAGGCAAAAGCAGGCAAGCGGGAGGGAAAAAAACCTCAGGAGAAGTGATTCCCGCCATTACCCTCCGCGCAAGCCTTATATTAACGCAACCACGACTGTAGAAGCGCGCGCCTTTTCCTTTTCGATCCCCGTGCACCAGATTTCAACCACAGTGACTCCGGCCATCCGGAAGATCCCGAACGCCGGAGTCACACGCCTAAGTCCTACACCCTCCTCAGAGGCTAGAGGAGGAAACCAGTTTTGAATGAATAAGAAACGGACCGCACAATAAAGAATCAGCGAGGAGAAGAAAGAGCCGGGGCGATTCAAATTCAGAAAAGCCGACCAAATGACCGCACGAGGATCAGGAGGACATAGAGCCAAACCGCGGAAACTTATCTGAGTAAGCGGCGCAAAAGTTTACCGGTTGGCGTCCTCGGCAGCTTTTCCATGTATTGCACAATGCGAGGGAGCTTGTAAACGGCTATGTGGTCTCTGAGAAAGTTATTGATTTCTTCGGTCAATTGATCGGAACCTGTAAATCCCGGTTTTAATTCGACGACCGCCTTGACTATTTGCCCTTTCTCCGGGTCAGGGATACCGACTATGCCTACATCCGCTATAGCGGGAT
>Ga0187862_10000763_pt1 | contig 35767 bp, 39 predicted proteins | sample June2016WEW_10_1_FD_133003 | JGI IMG/M metagenome (GOLD analysis project Ga0187862, IMG submission 133003) | Peatland microbial communities from SPRUCE experiment site at the Marcell Experimental Forest, Minnesota, USA - June2016WEW_10_150 | ecosystem: Environmental > Terrestrial > Soil >... | reverse complement strand
CGGCTGAATCTCGTCCGGGGTGAGTGATTTGAGGAATTTGACCAAGTAGACCACCTTTTCGGTTCGTTTGGTTGTACTCTCCAAGGCCCTGCAAACATCTGCGAACTTGCTGAACGGGGTTAGATCCGGCACCTACGAATCCTCCGACTGAGGTTCCAACCACGAAGTGAGTGTGGACCGTTCCCGGGCGTAGAATTGTTTCATTCTCCTAACCGCCAACTCTACTCGGCCCTTGGAGAAGCCCCGGTCATCGCAAAGGAAACGAAACAATCCGTTTTCATCGAGTCCTTCGAAGCGGATTTCGTACGAATCTGTTATGGTTGGATTCAGGAACATTTGACGGAGCTCAGTCAGATTCTTGGCGAGTTTATCTCGATATTGGGTTGGCAGCTCTTCAAGGCGGCCATGGGCTTTGATGAGTTTAAGCGCGGTCTTTGGCCCCACCCCGTGAACACCCTCGTTGAAGTCTGTGCCCACCAGAATTGCCAAGTCGACCAATTGCTCCCTAGAAATACCCAGCGAGCCCAACAACCTCTGCAGCTCAATCAGTTCAGGAATCAGGGGCCGAGCGACGCCTTTGCTGGGAAGGAATTCTTGGCCTGAGATCGTCACGTACCGGACAAGACGTGGGGCCCCGAAGAGGACGGAATCGTAATCTCGGCTGTTCGCCGCCCAAACATCGCCCTTAGCTGCAATGTGCGCTGCCTGAGCTTCCCCCTCCTCAGGGGCCTGAATGAACGGTACACCAAGCAGAGAGAGAACGGTTCGTGCATCGGCCTGCATTTCCTGTGTGAGCGAGTTCATTCTCGTAGCCTTTGACCACGCCTTCGAGAGATCTCCCGCGCTTACGGCATCCTCCCACTCCTTCCTTGCACGTTCCCGATACGCGCGTCTCTCCCGCAATGTTTTCATTTTCAATTCGGGGGGTTTCCCATCGAAAACGAAGACAGGCCGAATGTCGTAGTCGGCTATGAGCCGAGTTGTCCTGAGCAACAGACCTACCAGGTGCGAGGTTGTGCGCCCTTGAGCGTCCGTGAAGGGTCTTCCGTCTCTCATCCTAATCAGCGCTAGGAATTGGTAGAGCATGTTGTTTGCGTCGACCGCAAGGCTTCGCCCCTTCAGATCTTCCAGTTTGAGTTGTTGCTTAACTACGATGGGTGAAAGGTTGAAGCCCACAGTACGCTCGCCTAGCCTTACCTAGAAGTCCTCTAAGGAGTACATTGTGAATCTCTTATCATTGGCGTCGTAGAGGTCCGCAACATCACGACCACTCATTGACCCATCAACGCACGTTGCCATCACCCTCCCTTATCCTCCCTGTGGCGTGTAGCCTTTGGCAATGAACAAGATAATGGTAGCCATGTCAGACGACATGGTAAAGGCGTTAGAGCAAGAACGAAAAGCCCGAAAACTTGAATCTGTACCCGAAACCGTAAGAGCCGTACTAGGCGAATACTTCAACAACAAGACAACCAACTAGCTCAACCAGTAAGTCGTAATCAGTCGCCAGATGGTAGGGCAGCAGTCGGCTTTTCCGGTGTAGCCATCACTTTCGATTGCCATGCTTAGTTCTTGTGCTTCTCCAACAATTTCGTCTATGGTAGCCTCAAGTTTCTTCTTCGAGCTTTCAAGCCCTTCGATTTTGTGCAAAATCTCAGTATCAGCCGCTAGACTCTCAACCGCTTCGACCACTCTATCTCTTTCACCCGCTGTACGTTCTTCCCAGACCAAAGTGCCCGCTAGATACAAGGAACGACCTTCATCCATACGAGGATATGTTCGTCGCAACCACGGCAGCACGACAGAGGCATCCATGCGGTGGATATAGTGAAGCCACCCCTCACTGAGAATTTGTATAATGTTGAAAAATGCGTTTCCCGTGCCGTCGTATTCGAGTTTACGGCTACTCAATGCCTCATTTACTTTCGTTACTATGAAATCGTCTGTTTCGCTCATTTCAGCACTATGTTCACTCACTCTAGAATGTAGGGCGCTTAGGTTGCTGGCGACTGTTGGGTTTGATAGCTGTAAGTGCAGAATCGCATCATCATAGAAGTAGGAATGTCTTGGAAGTTTAACATAGAAGCCGTAAATGTCGCCTATTTTCCGGATGTCTGGAGTTTTCGTTTGAGTTTCGAGTTCTATCGTCGTGAGCGGTTTCAATACTTCATCGTTGATATGTGCATAGTGTTTTGCTCTTTGTTGCACAAAAAATCGTACCATCTAGTGTGGCGGAAACGAATATCGCGAATGCCATAACTGATTCTGCTATCGCAACTATGCCCGTCGCCCATTCTATTGATTGCGAGAGCACTAGTCTGCCAGATGAAAGGGCTCCTAATACTGAACCAACGAAGAAAGCCAGAATACCGAGGACAAGAAGCAAATAGAGTTTGAAGATGGTTCGCATTGAAAGTTCGGTCTAGACTGTCATGTTTGATGTATTTAACGCGCGACCAGAAATCACCGCGAAATGCGCCAAGACCAAGGGCGACTGGCATCATCGCTCAATCACCCGACGACTTTTGACACGCAAAAAGCAGTTCGCGAACCGACGGAGACTTGACAGGGCCTTCAACAGTAATGCATAAATGAGATTGAGCCTTGTTGCCATCGCGAATTTCAAAGTCGAGTTGAGAACAAATGGTCCGTTACAAGAGCACAACGGAACTTCAGAAGATCATAGCGAACAAGGACCAGATCCGAAAGGCGTAGTCGAGTTCTGCGTCCGGAATATATGGGCATCATCGCCCACGTCGACCACGGAAAGACGACGATGAGCGATTCCCTCCTTGCCGCTGCAGGCCTTCTGTCACCAGGCATGGCTGGCACAGCGCTAGCCTTGGACTATATGGAGGAAGAGCAGAAGCGCCAGATGACCATCAAAGCGGCAAACATTAGCTTGCTGCACGAGAGAAACGGAATCGCATACGTCATTAACCTCATCGACACCCCCGGCCACGTAGACTTCTCGGGCAGGGTAACCCGGTCCCTGAGAGTCATTGATGGCGCAGTTGTCGTGGTCGACTCCGTCGAGGAAATCATGGTTCAAACCGAAACGGTAACCCGCCAGGCATTGGAAGAGCGGGTTCGACCGGTCTTATACATCAACAAGATTGACCGCCTAATCAAGGAGCTACGGTTGAACTCTGAGCAGATCCAGGAGCGCATTGGTAGAATTATCACCGAGTTCAACCGTCTCATTGAACTTTACGCGGAACCTGAATACCGGGAAAAGTGGAAGGTAGGCTTCGCAAGCAACACTGTTGCAATGGGGTCCGCCAAGGATCGGTGGGGGTTTAACGCGGAAATCGCGAAGGAGAAGGGTGTGAAGTTCTCAGACGTTGTTGACGCATACTTAAACGACAAAGTGGAGACACTGAAGGACCGTGCGCCACTGCACGAAGCCATACTCAACATGGCTGTTGAATCCATGCCGCCGCCACACGTGGCCCAGAGATACCGCATTCCCAAGATTTGGAAGGGAGACATTAACAGCGAAGTTGGCCAGGCGATGATGAACTGCGACGACAACGGTCCGGTCGTCATGGCAATCTCTAACATAGTCGTGGACCCGCAAGCTGGTGTTGTGGCGAGCGGGCGTTTGTTCTCTGGAACCATTAAGGAGGGTTCAACGTTCCACCTTCTTGGTGCACGCGTCGACCAACGTGTTCAGCAAGTCTGCATATTCATGGGACCCTACAGGGAAATTATTGGGACCATAAGCGCGGGAAACATACCAGCCCTCCTTGGCCTTGATGCGGCAAGAGCTGGTGAAACCCTTTCCACAATCAAAGACATAGCTGCATTCGAGGCAGTCCACTACGTAACCGAGCCGGTCGTTACAATGGCTGTCGAGCCGAAGCATAGCCGCGACCTTCCAAAACTCGTCGACCTACTCAGGAAGCTCAGCATCGAAGACCCAAACCTTGTCACGAAAATCAATGAGGAAACAGGGGAATACCTAATCGCAGGTATGGGAACCCTTCACCTAGAAATCGCCCAAACCCTCATCACCAAAACTGGCCTTGAAATCGTTACATCAACCCCAATCGTGATCTACCGTGAAAGCGTAAGGAGCGCGGCAGGGCCTGTCGAAGGCAAATCGCCCAACAAGCACAACAAGATCTACTTGTCCATCGAACCGCTCCCTGACAAGATCGTAACCATGATCAAGGAAGGAAAAATTGGCGAGTACCAAGACAAACATGAAATGGCCAAGATTCTGCGCGACGAAGGCTGGCCGCCAGACGAAGCCCGTGGAGTCTGGAGCGTCGACGAGGGGAGCAACATGTTAGTTGAGGTGACGAAAGGGGCGCAGTACCTTCAGGAAGTGAAGGAGATGGTCATCGCCGGTTACCGCTGGGGGATCAAGGAAGGCCCATTGGCGTACGAGCAAATTCGTGGAGTCAAAGCAAAGATCTCAGACATTTCATTGCACGAAGACCCCGTCCACAGGGGCCCGGCCCAAATTATGCCCATGAGCCGCAGGGCCTTCTTCGTCGCTTTCCTCAACGCCAACCCCGTCCTCTTAGAGCCCGTTCAGAGGATAACCGTCAAGGTTCCACCAGAACTCCTCGGGGCAGCAACCAGTGTAATCTCGCAGAAACGCGGAAAAATCGTTTCAGTAGACCAACGCGGCCACCTAGTATATGTTGTCGGAGAACTTCCCACAGCAGAAACGTTCGACCTTTCAGAAGTGATGCGCGGCGCTTCACAGGGTAGAGCGTTCTGGGGGCTCGAATTTTCACATTGGCAACCGGTGCCTCAATCGCTGCTCATGCAAGTGATCACTGACATTCGGAAGCGCAAAGGCCTGTCACCTGAGCCGCAAAAGGCGGAAGACTTCATGGAGGCCTAGCCTCCCCTATTTTCTGCCAATCAAACGTAACCGTTTAAAGCCACTCCATCAGACTTCAGGGGCAGAAATGCCGAGGCCAATCGAGACCCTCCTATCACTTCCGCGTGTTCGTCTTTTTAACCGAGTGCCAATTCTCGAAACAGAAGAACTTGTGCGTCGGTTCATTGACCGGCTGGATTACAGGCAGAACCTTGTGCGGGACGCGACGGAGGTCTGCAACGGCTCAGCCCACCAGTTTTCCTCAGATGACAGTGCTTTATCCTCGCTCCTGGAGGATCTCAACTGCGCCGACTACATCGTAACCAAACGCTCGAAAATTGTGGTGGAACAAATGTTGAGGGGAATCTGTGGGGATGGCTCGATCTTCAAGGGGTTCGAGCAAGAAATCAAACCACTATTCGACATCTCCCAACCCCTTCGTCACGTTTCTCAGCTGGCAGATAGCCTAGCCGACAGAGCAAGAGAAGAATCCATAGATGTTGCGAGGTCGCTGATGATTCAGCTGCCAACACACGACAACGAAGTAGCCAAACCATAAACCAAAATTACGGAACCTAAATCACAGTCCCTGTGGGTTGACAATGACAGAACTGCTCTACTTGAAAGACCACTACTTGCGCGAGTTCGACACCAGTGTCGCGAAAGCAGAGACTGACGCGGTTGTTTTGGACGGAACCGCATTCTACCCAACGGGAGGAGGCCAACCCAACGACACGGGAACCATCAGCTGGGCAGCCGGAGAAGCACAAGTTGTGGACGTCTCAAAGAAAACAGGAACCGTTCTTCACAAATTGAAGGGACCGCCACCACCCGAAGGCACTTCTGTTCATGGCTCCGTTGATTGGAACAGGCGCTACACTTTCATGCGTTACCACTCAGCGCTGCATGTTCTTTGCGGTCTCGTGTATCACATGTACGGGGGCCTAGTTACGGGCGGGCAGATCTACTTGGACCGCGCGAGAATGGACTTCGACTTGCAGGAAATCAACCCAGACAGAGTCCGGGAGATCGAAACCGCCTGCAACAGAGTCGTTCAGGAAGCTCATCCAATTTCTATCAGATTCCTTCCCCGCGACGAGGCGATGAGGCAACCTGACCTAATCAGAACTAAAATCAACCTTCTGCCCCCGGAGATCACCGAAGTTCGTGTTGTGGACATAGAAGGCGTGGACTTCCAAGCCGACGGCGGAACACACGTTGCGAACACGAAAGAGATTCAGAGCATCAAAGTAGTCAAAACCGACAACAAGGGTAGAATCAACAGACGCATGGAGATCGTACTAACATAACCCTCAACCTCAAGATGACGTACCATTGGCTCATGGGGACCAGAGGGTTTCTTGTGTCAGCGTAGTCTTGGCCCTACTTCCCCTCGGCCGATTGGAGGAGGCGAGTGTCGCGGCAAAGCCTTTGCGTAGCCTTGCTCGTGACAGGAAACTCGTGAAGAAATTTGAGATGATGGGCTAGACTGGCGTCAACTCTTAGCTTGGACAGTCGACCGAGCCTTCCAAGCCAAAGCTACCACGATTATCTCCAAAATGACAATTAGGTCGATGGCAGCCCCTGGAATTCCAAGCGGATTTCCAAGACTACTGGATAGCGAGCTCATCGGGTTGAACAAGTAATCAGCGAACTGCGTGTATCTGAACTGGTAGAGATGCGCCTGTGAAAGGTCTGCTATCTGTAGCAAAATTCTGAAACCAGCCCAACCTCCACCCGCAGTGAAAGCTGTCTTGCCGGGTTTGGCGAGCGCAAGACCCGCCGCAGCGAAATCGACGATTACAAAAGCGATGAGCGCGTAATAGTGCATCGGAGCGCCACGTAGGACTTGATCAAGGTCCAAAATTACGATTCCCAAGATTCCGGTGAGCGCCAAGAGTCCGCCAGCAATTCTTGAAGCTTGGAAAGTTTGCATACCTTAACACTGAAATTGCCATATCCCGAAAGGTCGGCATATTAAACAACCTCGAACGCAAACAACTGCGGATACAACCATTGACTTTGAAAACTCAGCCTTCGGCTCGTCGATGTCGCGAGCCTTTTATTCCCAGCCCCACTTTTTCCACAGCTGCGGTCGTCGTGGCTGGCCTTGTGAGCGCGAGAGGGATACTCCGCTGGGCCGTGGTCCAGTTCCCACCGAGAAAGCGGTGGAAGGGCAACCTGGTCTATGACGGGGGCTTCCCAAGCCTCAAAGCTGCACGAACGCAGCGAGGAAACCCGGGTCCGAATCCCGGCGGCCGCACCACCCAACCCACACAAAAACGACTGTTCAAATTACGAAGCTCGCACCACCAGACCCACACACATAATCAGAGTTCAAATTCTGGTGCCTGCACCATTGGAAGACGCCTCCTGTTTGAGTTAGACAGCCCAGCTAACACGTCGCTCGTCCGTCATGAATTGAGAAGGAGGTCAGGGTCGTGTCAAGAAAAGTGAACGAACGCTGAAATATCGCTCGTTGTAATTGATTCTTCGAATCCAAGTTTGAGTCTAAGAAAAGTGACCGAAGAAAACAACGTGCACCAAGAAATCGGGCAATATGAGAATATCAGAATCGCAGTAGGATACTCTCGTAACATACGCGCCTACTATGTGAAACTATCCGACCTCGCCGATGACAATGAATCCGTTCTCCTGACAGATAGGTCGGATGTTGGTTACCTAAGATTCGCCAGCACTACGGATTTCATTTCGACTCTGCACGCAGCCCTGGATGCTAAGGGCATGTACTTGGACGGAAATGAAGAAGAACTAGCTGGAATCGTTTCTAATCTGACGCTTCAGCTAATGGAACGAATACGAAACGAGGAACCATAGAAGACGTTATTGAACGGTTGTATCTTAGCGACTACTTGCCAGTGGTTTTTGTCTTACTTCTCCTAAGACCTGCGTTTCGCCATGTTTCTTCTCGCATCGCTAGCCACTCAAAGTTCTCGCCTACCCGTGGCTCGTTAGTCTCCTCCCGATCCGAGAAAATCACCTGCTTCAGAGCATCCCAATAGGGTTTCACGAGGAAGCGGTCGAAGAACAATCGCTCATTCAATAGGTCGTTCTTGACGAGGGTGCCTGCGGACTCCCAGAATGCTGAAATTCGGTCGAAGTATCGTTGTCCTTCAGAGTTGGCTGGATATGCTTTTCGAATTTCTTCTCGGCTCGCGAGTTTTTGTGGGTTAAACATCCGCCAAAACCAATGCATTGCTATCTGGTTAGGTTCCATCAAAAGCAATTCCTCAAGTTGCAGCATAATTCTAGCGTCCTCTTTCGTAGGTTTCTTCAAGCAACTCATCCTAAGCTGAGAATATCGACCGGGTTCTATTAACGTGCACGTTCAATCGTCCGTGTGTGTGGGCGGTCTAGTGGTGCGCACACACACCAAAACGACGGTTCAATGCTTTGTTAGCATCGTGCAGTGGCCTATCTGCGTTTGCGAGAGGGTTTCCTAGCTCTCTTCCTCGGTCGGCTTCGTTTTCTCGCGGTTCTTCTTCGCTTCTTTGGAGTCAAACTCCTTGTGTAGGTCTTGAAGGTTCGCTCATCCAAAAGGTGCAGCATGAAAAGCAACATGATAATGGCGATCAAGGCCCTATTCGAGACTGTGGCTTGTTTCTGGGCTTTTCTGGCCCGTGGCCTTGGGCGCGTGGATGCGGTCTTTCGTTTCTTGGGTTGTTTCTTTCGCGGCAGCGCTATCTCCTCGATTAGTACATCGCCTCATAGTACGGGGTTCACTTTATGAGCTATTTCCTTCCGGGTTAACAATCTCCCGAATAGCTTCCGCTAGGCACCTGAGACTTGGAATTCCTAGTCGCTTACGAGCGTCTGTAGCCTTTGAACATGTAATGCCAGAGCGATTTGACCTTCTCAATGTGACCCCGTTTGCAGTCCACCGGAACACCGGTCAATAGGAGGCGTTCTGCAAACTCACATTCCAAACAAACTTTCTCCGAGTACGGGCATGCGGCTTCTTGGCGTTCGTGCTCGCTTAACCAAAGAGAATCGGGCAAAGCCATACCTAACAGCATTATTGTTTCGGTTGGTTGTTTATAGGTTCCGATTTGCACCGTTAACAGTCGTGTGTCCTGAGAACGCAAACAATGATGACATACGTTATGGAAATTGATTAGTTGAGCGCCGGTTTTCTGGTCCCGCGAACGTACACCTTTCTACCTTCAACCTTGACTTTCAAACCGAACCGAGCATAATCAGCCGACTCAACCCGCGCCGCCCTAATCCTAAGTGAATACGCTAGGTTCCTAGCCGAGTTCTCTGTCTTGCAAAGAACCCTGAAACCCGGCATGACTCCACGCGCGACAAGGGCCAACTTTCGCTCCCTCTGACCATAGGCAACTCGCTTGTCGAAGGTGCCTGACCTGTAATCACGAATCACGGACTTCTTTTTTTTCTGCAACAATCAAACCCCGGTTTCGGCGCCATCACCCGTTTTTGTTCAGCGAACACTCATCCACAAGAGCACAGCCAAACCAGCCGTCTCCGCTACAGCGACCGCCAAAACTAACCCACCCACACCCGAGGCGAAGTACATGAACATCGCCACGTAAGAATACACAGCCAATAGGTTTTGCACCAAGAAGATTGCGGAAAAGAAGATCAGGCCGGCTGTGAATTCAGCCCGCACCCTCCTGTAACTGCCAACATAAATCGCAAGCAGCCCCAGCAGTAACAGAACATTGAGAAACGAAAAGAGGGCTGCGGCCTGCAGCATAATCCCAGCCAAATCGCATCATATTCGACTATGGCATAGGACTCATTATCTACTTTCACCCAAATCAATACCAAATCAGTTTAGAGCAAGCGTAATCCAAACCAAGCCTCATCAAGACGTGGGTATATCAAGTTGTCAAGATCAAATCATCCGTTAACGGTTGCATTTCAAGGAGAGCACGGCGCCTACAGTGAACAGGCAGCTATGGCACATTTTCAAAATGCAAACACAATGCCCACACGAACAATACGTGCAGTCTTCAAATCGGTTGAGGACGGGCAATCGAACTTCGGCATAGTCCCTGCAGAGAACTCGCTTGAGGGAAGCGTGAATCAAACCTACGACATGCTCCTAGAATCACCCCTCAAAATTAGAGGTGAGGCAAAGATCAGAGTCGCCCACTGTCTGGTTGCCCAACCTGGGACGGCCATCTCCGACCTGAAAACCGTGTACTCACACCCGCAAGCCCTAGCTCAATGCGCGAACTTCCTCGACACTCTACGAATTGAGGCCATCCCAGCTTACGACACAGCAGGCAGTGCTCGCATGATTGCGGAAAAGAAGCTGAAGGGCGCAGCTGCTGTCGCCAGCGAGAGAGCCGCAGAGCTTTACGGCTTGGTTATCCTGCAACGAAACATCGAGGACCTTTCCGGCAATTTCACAAGATTCTTCATGATTGGAAAAGAGGATATGCCGCGGACCGGAAACGACAAGACATCAATTGTGTTCGGAACGAAACATGTCCCAGGCTCGCTTCACAGGGCCCTCAGTGAGATTGCTGATAGGCAGATCAATCTGACAAAAATCGAATCGCGGCCCACGAGGACGACTCCTTGGGAGTACCATTTCTTCATTGACTTCCACGGCCATCGTACAGACAAGGTTTGTGCTGAAGCGCTCGAGGCAATCGGGGACTCCACGACATTTCTGAAGATACTTGGCTCATACCCTCGGGCTGACTGAGGAGATTCTGTCCCAGATCTTGGTGAACTCGTCATAGTTTTGCTCAAGCTCCGGTGAGACGAAGTACATCGCACCGTAACCCTCCCCTGCTTCAACCACTAAATGGTTCTTCAAGAGAACTTGCAAGTGATGGCGAACGGTCTTGTAATCCATACTGAGCTTCTGTGCGAGTTGGTTTGCATTCATCGGCTGCGCCTTCAAAGCCACAACCAAGCGGGCGCGGTTCGGCCCCCCGCGGTTCCCAGTGAACACCCACCACAGAATGCGCCGAACCACACTCGACAAACCTAAACCAACCCGTTGCGGAATCGGATTGAACCCTCAGGGGTTCTGCTCTTAAATCACTATGGCGACAATTGGGTATAATCTGGTAAAACCGTTAATTTCACCGCCAGACGCCTCATACCTGTGACCGAGCGTTGCCTAACATCAACCCGACCCTTCCATTCAGCTACCGCAAGTTGTTTCTGTTTGGATCCGTTGCGGGAGCACTGGCTACAATCGGAACCTATATCACGAGCGATTTTCTTGGATTGCCTTTCCCACCCGAAGCAATCTTCGCATTTATGGTCTCACTCGTCCCCGGCTCGGTACAATCTGTTGCTGTTGACACCCTGCGCGAATACGCAAAATACAGCACATTCATCTTTGCCGCTGGTCTGTATTGCCTTCTCTACGGCGTAATCGGCGCGGCCGCAGGAGTCATCTCCAAGGGACAGCTGCAAACCAGACGTACCCAAGCATTGCCGGTCATGGCAGGCATCCCAACTATCATAGGCCTTGCGTTAATGGCTGCAAGGGCGTCCACCGTCTATCTGCTTTCCACTCTATTTGGTTGGGTGATGGCGATCACCTTGACGGTCGTCCTTAATCTCGGATACGCTTCGATATTCCTGTACGAAGTCAGGATCGAAGCGGCCCGTATAGAGCTCGCAAAGGCAGAACAACCCCGTTCACCCGCCTCGCCATCGCGCCGAGGATTCTTACTGAAGCTGGCCATCGGAGCCGCAGTCCTCGTACTTGTTGGTGTCGCCTCAAAGATAGGTGCTTCACTGTTCTCTGGACAACCAGTTGTTGGCAGCGGTACATCAATTCCAATAGACAACCAGCCCGTCGAACCCGAGTTCTCTGACTTGCCACCCATATTCCAAGACTCAAGAATCAGGGACCTAGTGATATCCGAAGTGACTGACGACCGAATCTTCTACAGGGTCGACATAAACGCGGTTTTGCCGCAGTTGGATTTCAATAACTGGACGCTCAAGGTTGCAGGAAAAGTGAACAACCCTCTTACTCTGACGAACAGTAGCCTCATGGCGTTGCCCACGAAAGATCAGTACGCAACATTGGAATGCGTGAGCAACAACATCAACCCACCAAGTGCACTAATTAGTAATGCCAAGTGGACTGGCGTCCCATTGGCCACAGTACTCACCAATGCCGGTCTGGGACAGGGCGCTAAGTACGCGGTATTCCGGTGCGCCGATGGGTACACCGTAGGAGTTCCACTCGATCGTGCAATGGAACCCGGCGCGCTCCTAGCCTACAAGATGAACGACGCACAACTGCCTAACGAGCATGGCTTTCCTCTTCGCGCGATAGTTCCGGGATTGTATGGCATGATGAACGCCAAATGGATAACGGAAATTGACCTAACTGACACAGTGTACATGGGGTATTGGCAGGAGAGGGGATGGACGAACGATGCTCGAATCAGCACAACCTCCATCATATACTACCCCCCATCGCAAACTCCAGCAAGTGCAACATTGCCAATAGCTGGCGTAGCTTTCGCTGGAGATAGGGGCATCAGCAAAGTGGAAGTGAGCAGTGACGGTGGAAAAACATGGAACACTGCAACTCTCAAGAAACCGCGATCCCCATACTCATGGGTTCTTTGGGCGTACGCATGGACACCACCCGGAAAAGGAACCTACACACTCATGGTGAGGGCAACTGACGGAAACGGACAACTACAAGACCCCGAATCCCGCCAACCGTTCCCAGACGGGGCAACAGGGTATCAATCAAACGCCGTAACCGTAACATAGAGCTAACCTGCGCCAGACGTGGTACGTTTCCATCGGCTTACCTTTGCATTGATGCTGTGAAGGCAAAGGCTCGGATTCGACTTATTTTGAGCCCAAAACGGCGTAAAGCAACTTATTCACACATACGGCCTATGGAGAACAGCGACTGGGGGTTACAGATTTAACAGTGACAGAGAAACTGAAGCAACAGCAACGGTTCTTTTGCGAGAACTGCAAACAAGAGGTTTTTCTCCAAGCTAAATACTGCGACAAATGCGGCGGCCAAATTGAGTGGCCAGAGAAAATCCAAAAAATCATCGCACCGTGGAAGACCACGAAGAACGATAAGAAAGAAAAGAAGTAACGTACAGACTACCTCAAGGTTTTTTCAACCTTCACACGTTTTCCTAAACGGCAATGTTCTCACAATGGACCCTACGCATCCCGTAGCGGAAGCCATCGCCATCCTAGACGACAAGATAGTAGCCACTGGCACCAGTGAGACCATAGCAAACCTGGCCGGACCAAGCACGCGCGTCACAGACCTACAGGGCGCGACTGTGCTGCCGGGTTTCATTGACTGCCACAATCACCTAATCTGGCACGGGATTACGCTGGGCCACATCAACCTCCACGAGGTACACAGCATCCCTGAGATGAAACGACTCGTGGCAGAAAGAGCGGATGGCTCGGACAAGTGGATTCATGGGGACGGCTGGGATCAAGAGAAGTTCACCGAAAAGAGGTACCCAACAAAGCACGACCTCGACGACGTATCTCCAAACAACCCAGTTCTTCTTAGGAGGGTCTGTGGCCATATTTGTGTCGTAAACTCGGCGGCACTCAAAGCAGCAGACGTCACAACCCAAACACTCGACCCTGCAGGCGGCATCATTGACCGCGACGCAGCAGGCGAACCAACAGGCATTCTACGCGAAAAAGCAGTCGAATTGGTCGAATTAGTTCTTCCGCACCTACCCGGTGAGGATTTCGAGCGAGCAACATTAGCGGCCAGTGAAATCGCACTCCGAGCAGGCATCACGAGTGTACATTGCATAACAAGCTCACAGTCAGAGCTTCGAGCCCTACTCAACTTGAAAGCGGCAGGAAAGCTGAAACTTCGGTTCTACGTATTCATCCCAGCTGACCAAATGAAAATCGCGCAACAAGCGGGGATCAGGTCCGGGTTGGGCGATGAATGGGTTCGCATCGGAGGCGTCAAGATCTTCACCGATGGCTCCCTAGGTGCGCGGACTGCAGCGCTCCATGAACCATACGCTGACGATACAAGAAACCGAGGCGTAACAATCTACAATCAGGAAGAACTCGACAAACTCGTCCACGAAGCACACAGCTCCGATTTCCAAATTGCAGCACACGCGATAGGCGACAGAGCCGTTGGGATGGCGCTGTCAGCATTTGAGAAGGCACAATCGCAGATCCCCAAAAAAGAACTCAGACACAGAATCGAGCATGCCTCCGTACTCAACCCCGAGCTAATCAAGAGGTTCGCTGCTTCAGGTATCATCGCGTCGATACAACCACACTTTATCGTATCGGATTTCTGGACCGAACAAAGGCTTGGAACAGCGCGTGCTCTATTCGCATATCCGTTTTCAAGCCTGCTCCGAGCTGGAATCAGAACCGTCGCGGGTTCTGACTGTCCATTCGACCTGCTACCACCTCTTGCAGGGACTGCGGCAGCAGTAGATAGACCTGGATCAAGTGAGGCCGTAAGTGTTGAGATGGCTATTGCGTTTTATTCTCGTGATGCGGCATACGCATCTTTCGAAGAGAACGTTAAAGGCACAATTTCTCCTGGCAAGTACGCGGATCTAGTTATCCTTGACGAAGACCCGCGAAAGGTCCTGCCATCAAGAATTCCTGATATGAGAGTTCTGATGACTGTGGTAGGAGGGCGAGTTGCCTATTATTCCGACGCTCGCTTTATGCCCTAGTTAACAAAGGTTTATTCAAGTCGCGGGCATCTACGGTTCGTTGAGGCCGTTTTAACGGTCGATGACCGAAATCGGAGAGAATTGAATTTGAAAGCCTACGTTATCGAGACAGCTGCTGGCCTCTTCATAATCGATGAAAACGCAGACGTAATTGAGAAAGCTCTTTTCTCAAGTGAGCCACGGGAGGCCGCCGTTAGTTTGAAGCAGATCCAAGACGGCCAGCTCACAGCAACCGTATTGGACGCTTTGAAGCGCGCTCAGGCTAAGTACTCCCCCCTCATTTTCGAGGTCGAGGCAACAGCAAAGGCAGCTGAGAATCAAGGGAAACTAACCGTTTCCGTCAAAAGTGAAAAACCCGTTGACGAATTTCGAAAGCGCTTGGGTTCAGACTGGAAGGGCAGAGATAGTTGGCTGAAGAAGCAGTCCTTGGAGTCACAAATCTTCGAAACGCCGGCGTCATACAATGAATTCGTCAGGCAAGTCACTCTGCAAATCGCACGCGCGGGAATAGCCCTTGCAGCCGCAAACCGAGACCTTAGCGCAGTCCAAGCCGTACGTGCAATGGACGATTTGGACAAAACCTTGAACTTGCTTGCGGGACGAGTGCGGGAATGGTATGGGCTCCATTTCCCTGAAATGGACAGACTCGTCGAAAAACACGACACCTACGCCCGCCTTGTCGCGACTTTGGGAAACCGCAACAAGTTCACCCACGACAACCTAGTCGCACAGGACATTCCCAAAGAGAAAGCTGAGGAAATCGCCGCGGCTGCAAGAAGATCAATGGGGGCGGAAATTGCCGAACCGGATTTGGCAGTGCTGCAATCTTTCTGCGGCCTCATGCTTGACCTCAACAAGTTCAGAGGGAAGAGTGAATCTTACGTTGAAGAAGTGTTGAAGGAAGTGGCTCCCAACATGGCAGCAATTGTTGGGTCCGCTCTCTCTGCGAGGTTGATTTCAATTGCAGGCAGCCTTAACAACCTTGCAAAAATGCCTGCCAGCACTCTACAAGTTCTCGGGGCAGAGAAAGCCCTCTTCAGATCCTTGAAGACCGGAGCAAGACCACCCAAACACGGAGTGATTTTCCAATACACCGCAATCCACCAATCACCCCGTTGGCAACGAGGAAAAATCGCCAGAACACTATCAGGAAAACTCAGCATCGCCGCAAGAGTGGACGCCTTTGGTGGCACTTTCATGGGTGAGAAGCTCAGGGACGACGTGAAGAAGAAAATCGACGAGATTAAGGAAAAATACAAGACGCCTATACCAGCGAAGAAGAAAAGCTTTGGGCGCAAACGTTAGACCATATGACCCGTTCGCGGGCGTCTTTTGGGCAACAATAGAAGATGGAACTAAACGCCTAGCCACCAAGAACCTCGCCCCCGGCATCAGCGTCTATGGTGAAACGCTAATCAAAGATGGCGAGACCGAGTACCGAACATGGGACGCTTACAGGAGTAAACTCGCTGCAGCGATACTCCGCAACCTCAGCAGCATGCCCATTCAGCCCGGCAAAAGCGTTCTGTACTTAGGTTCGGCTTCGGGAACAACTGCGAGCCACGTAAGTGACATAGTCGAAGCCCACGGCCGAGTCTACTGTGTGGAGTTCGCTCAACGGAGTATGCGGGACCTCATAAACACCCTCTGCGAACACCGTGCCAACGTTTACCCCATCCTCTCGGATGCCAGGTTACCTGAAGTGTACAAGTCTCTTGTCAGCACCGTTGATGTCATCTACTCCGACGTAGCCCAACCGGAACAAGCTAAGATTCTCGCAGATAACGCGGACCTGTTCCTTCGACCTAACGGCTCGGCACTGATAGCCATAAAATCCCGCAGCGTCGACGTCACGATGGAACCCACCGACGTTTTCAAACAGGAGATCGACATCCTTCGCCATAGGCAGTTCAAGATTCTCCAGACTGTGCGACTCGAACCCTACGAGAAGGACCACGCCCTGGTCGTAGTCACTCGAGAATGACAATGGATGTTCAAATCGAAAAACACCTTAAACCACGCCTTCGATGCAGTAAGGAACTTTCTGATTACGGCTCAAGCCGTGATTGACCGAGCTCCTCCTCAATTTCCTTTATCGTTTTCCACGACAGCCTAACAATTGGCGGATACTCGCGATGCGTTTTCCTCCACTCCCACAAGAAATCCAAAGTTTTAGGGTCAGTGAGGTACCCGGAGCCGAAGTCACCCCACTCCCGACGCAACGCAGCTACGGCTTCGTCGCGGTGCACCTTGGCAATGATACTTGCCGCCGAAACCACCGGGTACGTCCTATCAGCGTGATGTTTCGAGATTATTCGAACGTTCTTTAGCTCGGGTAGAAGAAATTCCCGAATCGTTTCGCCATAGCGCTCTTCGTTCACATCTGAAGCGTCAACGTAAACCTGTTCAGGGCCAAGTGAGTTTACCACTTGAGCCATCAACTTCGCCTCGAGGAAGTTTAGCCTTTTCAATTTTCCGCCATGCAACACAACCTCATCTATCTCCTTCGGCGCAGCTTCGGCAACACTTACGTTGTCTGCGATCTCTCTGATTCTGCCAACCAAGCTGGACCTTACCTCAGGCGTTAGCATTTTCGAATCTTTGACACCCATAGCTACAAGCTCTCGGTCTCGGTTTCCGGACAGGAGAACGCCCGCTACGACCAGTGGACCTATGATCGGGCCGCGTCCTGCATCATCTGTACCAGCCACGCCCTTCATAGACCGCACTTCTGTGTTCACCTACATGTGAAGTTCAGAAGTTAATAGCTGCGGTTCCACGTGCTACCGTTATGGACGATTACCGTATCTTCCTGACCGGAGAACCGGGGTGTGGGAAAACCACCGTAGTGCGAAGAGTCTGCGAGCTGTTGGAGAGCCGCGGACGCACAGTCGGAGGCATGATTTCCGGGGAGCTTAGGGAAAACGGCGTCAGGGTCGGTTTCAACCTCGAGGACTTGTTAACTCGCCGAAAGGGAGTCTTAGCACATGTCAATCAGGGCGAAGGGCCGCGCGTGGGCAAATACAGGGTGAATTTGTCAGACTTGCAGCGCATAGGCGTTGCTGCAATTGAGAGAGCGCTGATTGAAGCAGACATAGTTGCAGTAGACGAGATAGGTCCCATGGAGCTACATTCGGAACCGTTCAGTTTAGCATTGCAAGCAGTCCTTGAAACGTCTAAACCGCTTGTTTGCACAATTCACAAACGAGCATCCCACCCGCTGGTCTCCTCGATCAAATCAAAATTCTCTCGTGATATTTCCGAGGTTACGCCTACCAACCGGGACGAACTACCTCACACGATCTCCGAACGCCTGGCGAAGCGAGAGTGATTCTTTCTTGAGTCGCGAACCGACGCCGCTGTCCGATGAAGCAAAGCAGCTCGTCGAAGGGAGGGCGACCATAGTTCTTCCACCGAAAGCGCCGACACGACGCATGGGAGTTTTCTATAACCCAAAGATGAACCTGAACCGGGACCTTGCAGTCCTCTTTGCATCTTCCCACTTTCCTGTGTGGACGCATGTTCGAGTATGCGACCCGATGACGGGCTCAGGCGTCAGGGCAGTGCGGTATGTGCTCGAAACCTCAAACGTTGCATCTGTCCTGGCCGCGGACAAAGACCCTGACACTGTTGAGGCTGCCCGACGAACCATCCAGCTCAACGGGGTTGAAGCCAAGGTCTTTGTGGTTGAACGGGAGGCCACCTTGTTGCTCTCACAGCACTCCGAGGATCGCTTTGATTTGGTGGACCTCGATCCTTTCGGTTCCCCGGCACCTTTCTTCGAGTCAGCCTTGCGTGCGACCATTGACGGCGGGGTCATTGCTGCGACTGCAACGGACATGGGACCGCTCACTGGAGCGAATGCTGCCGCAAGCTTTCGCAAATACGGGGTAAGACCAGTGCACTGCGAATTTGAAAAGGAAATGGCCATCCGGACATTAACCAGTACTCTCGTGTCCGACGCGGGACGACTCAATTTAGGAGTTGACTTAGTCTTTTCCCATGCCACAGATCACTACGCACGAATCTACGCCAAAATCATTAAGGGAAAAACCCCGGCTAACCACGCAGCCAAGAAGTTGGGTTACTTGGAATATTGCGCCAGGTGCTTGAGCCGAGAAGCTCGAAGTTCCTTGGAATCCCTAAGAAGCAGCTGCCCTAGCTGCGGGTCAGAAACCAAACTGGGTGGCCCAATTTGGCTTGGACAATTGTGGGATAGGAGAACTCTGCAAGCAATGATTGAACGTGCACCCACCCTGTCCACCTCTCGCCTATCGGAGGCCCAGAGAATCCTTACATTGATTGGCGACGAGCTTGACGCGGAATCGTTTCACTTCCGAACAGATGCCTTAGCTCACAGTTACAAGATAAAACCCCCCAGAATTGAGAGTCTGCTCTCTGCTCTTCGGGACGCTGGGTTTCAGGCGACCCGAACTCATTTTCACCCTAGCGGCTTCAGAACAGACGCGCCGGTACAGCAGATAGTCAAGTTAGTGGAACAGCTACCCAAGAAAGCCCAACCCAAGCAGGTATAGTTCAGCGCTTTTGGCCCTGCTCGCAGGGGGTTTCACTATGCGCATAGTGTTGAATGCGGATTTCATCTCTGACTGAAAGTCTGGCAAATCCAAACCTTGGAATACTTTAACGAGCATGTTCCCCGAAGGCCTGAGAACAGCCCGCGCAACCTTCAACGCGCATCTGGCCAACTCAATCTGACGCGCATTGTCGACCTCCCAAACTCCCGTAACATTCGGAGCCAGATCAGAAAGGATAACATCAAACGGTAGGTGACCAGTGGCGGCGATGTCAGCCACAACCTTATCACTTGTTATGTCTCCAATCAACGTAGAAACGTTCCGAAGGTTCAGCGGAGCAATGATTTCTTTGTCGACGCCCAACACAAACCCAACACCGCCGACAACTTGGTGTGCGGCTTGAAGCCAACCTCCAGGGGCCGCTCCCAGGTCAAGGACATAGTCCCCCCGAACCAAGAATTGATATTTCTTAACGATCTGGAGAAGCTTGAACGTGGCTCTACTACGAAAACCTCTCGCTTTCGCGAGGCGGTGGAAGTGATCCTTCTTCCGCTGCCTTAACCATTCACTCGGCACTTTTCGCTACCGCTCTCGCTGACTCAGCCAAGGTCTGCAGCCATTTCGTTAAGTGTTCACATTTGCTTGGGTTCATGATCCAAGATTGCGGGCAGTTACCGATTAGATCGCAGAAGGCGCAGGGTATGTCCACGATTGAATCAATTGTTGAGTAGCGGCGTTTCGCGAAAACCCTGTAAGTCCATCGACCGTCGTGAAGCTCTTTCTTTCGGGCGATCAGGCCCTTCTTTTCTAGCCTTAGGATTGCGCGAGAACCTTCCCGGCTGTCTGCGGTTAGTTTCTTCCAGAGTTCGGATTGAAGTATGCCCATGTCGCCGAGTTCCATCACTATTCGTAGAACGTCCTGTTCAGTTGGACCTTTCCTAGGCAATTGACAACCTCTAGAACTGGCGAATCTCTCTGAGAATTTTAATTGAAATACTCCGCCATTCCATTTAAACATTGAACGTGACTGGAATTTTCGCCAATTACTACAGTTTCTACATAGTCTCTAGACCATGCCGCCAGTGGACCCGACAATAAATCAGGTGATTCTTGCGCCATTCGGAACTTCACGGTCCGTCGTCAACAGAGCCAGTTTCTCCCCTTGTTCAGCGGCGAGTAGCATGCCTTGCGAGACCTCGCCAGCGAACTTGGTTGGTTTGAGGTTGTAAAGGAAAACCACTCGCTTACCGAGAAGCTCGTTGGCCTCATAGTATCCTACGAGGCTCGAAACCGTCTGTCTCACACCGAACGGCCCAAGGTCCACTAGGATCCTGTACAGTTTTTCAGTCCTCGGCACTCGGTCAACTTGGGTTACTACTCCTACCCTAGCATCAATCTTCTTGAATTCTTCAAAACTAACTTCCACTGAAGTTTTGGCTTCGCTCAAACTCATCGACTCTCTTCAGAGACTTTCAGCTGGCCCTGATAAAGCACTTATCAAATCCTAAACATCTTCGCGCGGCTAAGGGAATCACCGAGCAAGACGGAGTCCATCAAATTGTCCACCTGAAGAAGGCAAGGCGAGAAGTATCTCAATTGGCCGAAAGCGGCAGCCTTCCCAGAGGCTGACGAACGTGACCAGGGACAGATCTCATTCTCATGCGGATTGTTCAAAACATCTTGAACACTCGCATTGTGCTAATCCTAGGCACGCTCAGCCACGAATCCTAAGGCCTCACATGCTAAGGTCTCAACACGATATGCATTGACGCGAAACTGTGATAGCGGCACCGATTTCCTGTGAAGATTTATTACCGCTGAGACTTCGACAATAGGGCCGTGTGATTTGTTTGCCTAGAAAGCGCAAGACCAAGAAAGGCGCGAAGAAAAAGGCGAAGCGTATGATGAAAAAGATGAAAGCGAAGCCCAAGAAGAAAGCGGCACCTAAACGTAAGCCAGCTCCGTCCCCTCCACCAATGGCAGTTGAGACTCCTCCTCCAATGCCAGCTCCCGTTGAGACACCACCCGTAGAGGCACCAACAGAATGGACGCCCCCAACCCCCAGTCAAACCGGCACCGGGACTCCTGACAGCTCCACGACCCCAAGCTAAGCGTCAATTGCTCTTTCATCTTTGAACCGCACCTTCAACTGAATTCCAACTTCGCTTCCCTCTTATCGGAGATTGAGGACGGCAGGAACGAACTTCGAACTCCGAACATATGATTCACAATAAAACGAAACTCATACGCAACGGCGTCACACTCCGAAACCAGCGAGCAAGACGCCTTTGCATAGATGCATTTGAAGCCGCGCTCCGCGCTGTCGAGCCATCTCAATGTCTGCGGTCCGCAGTAAAAGCAAAGGGCAGTAGACTTTCAGTCGGCAATTTCGCATGTTCGCTCTCTCGATTCAGCAGAGTAATGCTGCTTGCGGTAGGCAAGGCAAGCGTCCCAATGTTGAACACCACGAGACGAATGCTGCGGGACTTCGACACCTACGGAATTCTCGTTGCACCCAAAGGACATCATCTGGGAAAAGCTGACGACCGGTTTGAATGCTTCCTGACTGGTCATCCCCTTCCTGACCGGGAGGGCCTGAAAGCCTCAGAGCGTGTAGTTGAGATGGTCAGCGGGATGGGGAAGAGTGAGCTGCTCATCTGTCTGATCTCAGGAGGCGGCTCGGCAATGTTACCTGCGCCAGCTGAGGGCATTTCGATTGAAAACAAGCGAACTCTGACCGATGAACTCGTGAGAAGTCAAGCTACCATTCACGAGATCAATGTTGTAAGGCGACATCTTTCGCGACTGAAGGGCGGTAGGCTTGTTGAGCTCTGCAAGGCCTCAATCTTGTCGTTGATCATATCGGATGTGCCGGGCAACAATCTTGCAGACATCGCCTCCGGCCTCACAGCGGAGGACTCAAGTTCTTACAGCGACGCCGTCTCAATCCTAAGACGACATAATCTCTGGCAGAGGATTCCCGAAGATGTCAGAACGCACCTCATGCGAGGAGTCCGCGGAACGATTCCTGATACGCCAAAACCAGGGTCCGCGAACTTTCGACGCGTCCACAACCTGATAATCGCCGACAACCAGACAGCCTGCACAGCTGCAAGGCGGGCTTTGGCGAACAAGCATTTCCCAGCTTCCCTTCTCACATCGTCGGTGGAGATGGACTCCGCAAACATGGGAGGGCTTCTCGCAACCATAGCCCAAGAACGCATGCGATACCGTGAGTCCAAGAAATCGGGAGCCTTCATTTTCGGAGGGGAAACAACCGTTAGGGTCACTGGAAGTGGAATTGGGGGCCGAAATCAAGAAGCCGTGTTGTCTGGAGTTCAGAGAATCTCAGGCATTGATGGCGCGGTTATTGCAGCATTAGGCACTGATGGAATCGATGGCAATAGCAAAGCCGCCGGCGCAGTAGCCGATGGCAAAACGCTAATGCGGGCACGAAAAACGGGGATGACCCCGCTGCCGTTCTTGGACAATAACGATTCTTACAGATTCTTCAGAGCTTTGGACGACAATCTAGTAACCGGGCCGACTGGCACGAACGTTGGAGACGTGTACATAGTGCTCTGCGAGAAGTAGGTACCAGGGTCGCTATTTTACGATGAAGGTTGGACATCTGGCGTGATGGCTGACCTTGTCCGAGACGCTCCCTAAGAGAAACGCACGAACCTCACTCAAACCTCTGCTCCCAATTACGATTAGGTCTACTTTCTCGGTTTTAGAGAGCTTCAGTATCTCCTCTGCCGGCACTCCTTGTAGAAGCTTGCACTCGTAATCTGCACCTTGGCTCTTTGCATAAGCATCTGCTTTGCTGATTATCTCCTTCCCTTCGGCCTCCATTTCCTTAACAAAGACGCTTGTGGCGAGGACTCCGGCCTCTGAGGGAGTGACGGCATAGAAACGCCGAAGGACAACGTGGGCAATGACGAGTTTTGCATTGTATTTCTTGGCCAAGTCAACTGCGCATTTCAGGGCTTTCTCGGCAAACGGCGAACCGTCCACAGCGACGAGGATCCTCGAGAACATGAGGGTCAGATCAAAGATAGTGATTTACGAGGTAATAACTGTACTTCAACGCACGTTCTATGAGACCTTGGCAGGTAACTTCCTACATGTTTTCGAGAGAGTCGACCGAGAGCCTAATGGTTTGCTCCAAATTCCATGGCTAGCCTAGCAAGTGAAACAGATCCATACTTCAGAACTTCCTCGTCCACATTGAATTGTGGGCTATGGTTAGGGTATATGCATCTCTTTTTTTCATTCCGGGTGCCAAGGAAGTAGTATGTGCCTGGGGCCTTCCTAAGGAACCTCGAGACGTCCTCTGCGCCGAGAATTGGCTCACATTCAATGGTTCGCGTGCCCTCTATTCCTTGTAACGATTCAGCCACTCTGACGGCGACCTTCTCATTATTTCGAGTTACGGGATAAGTGTCAGCTTTGAATTCAACTTCGCATTGGGCTCCGAATGTTTTGCAGATCATTTTGCTAACCTGAATCACATGTTTCTTCGCCTTAGAACGGAGCTTTTCGTTGAACGTCCGCATTGTGCCCTCCAGTACAGCATCATCCGGTATGATGTTGTGTGTGGAGCCTGCGTGAAAACTGCAGACAGAGATCACGAACGGCTGCAATTGATCGACCATTCGCCCCGATATTCCTTGAAGCGCACAGGTTAACTGCGAAGCAATATAGATCGGGTCAACTGCCTTGTGAGGTTCCGATCCGTGCCCGCCTTTTCCGAGAACCCGAATTCTGAAGGCATCTGGCGCGGCCATTATCGGTCCACCTCTCAAGGCGAAGACGCCTGAAGGGAAGTTCGAGACGATATGAAGTCCGAATACATAGTCGACTTTAGGATTGGACATTACGCCCGCTTCAATCATAGGTTTCGCTCCTCCCCGTCCTCCTTCCTCCTCCGCGGGTTGAAAGATAAATTTCACAGTTCCAGCAACCTCGTTCACGTTCTTCCTTAGTAGCATAGCTGCGCCTAGGAGCATCGCGACATGGGCGTCGTGTCCACAAGCGTGCATGATGCCACTTTTCTTGGATTTGAAGGGAACGTCGAGCTTCTCATTAATCGGTAGAGCATCCATGTCGGCCCTTAACGCGACCACTTTTCCCGTTCTTGTACCGTTGAGCACTCCGAGAACGCCTGTCCCAGCAAGCCCTGTTACGGTTCTGATTCCAAGTCCTCGAAGTTTACTTGCAATCAATCGCGCCGTTTCGAACTCTTGATATGCCAATTCTGGATTTGAGTGAATCTTGCGTCTGATCCTAATGATTTCAGGTTCAAATTCGTGAACCTGCTTAGTCAAACTTGACATAGATTTCTTTCAGAAACGGCTTTGTCCTTATATTGATTCGGGCGAATCGCACTTCGCTACTTTGGATTCACCCATGGGCCTACACCTTTGTGGAATCGAAGACCTAGAACCCGGCAATACGAGACTATCTGGCGATTATCTTTGGCTCCTCAATTAGGGGCCGTGGCCGCGTTGCGTACATCCTGACGTAGGGGGCCATGGCCCGAAGAACCTTGCTTTCGGCCTTCCTCAAGTGCTCCTCGAAAGTTGTCCTTGGAACCTTGTGTTTGCCCGCAATCTCCTCGGCAGTCATCTTCTTGGGAATTTGATAGTAACCGTATTCTAGCGCCGACAATAACGTGCCGACCTGTTTGTCTGTTAATTCCGAGAACACGCTGCTAATAGATATCACGAACGAATCACGAAGACTTTTCTCCGCCACGGCTTTCTTCTGGATTACCTCAACTGGTCCTAGCTTGCCGAGTTCCTGGAACATGTTCTTGTAGTCGTTCTCCCTGAACCCTATCACTCGGTATTCCTCCCAACCTCCGAAGTAGATTTCAGGGGGTATCTGAAGGCATGAGTTACCTTCTATGATGTCTGATACATTAGGTGAGATTTTGTTGCAACGGCAGGTCTTAACAATTAACTGAAGGTTCCCCTCTAAGAAATTCTTTTTCAGTACTTTCCCGCCCTTCCACAACAGCAATTCATTCAAGTCCGGCTCGATTCGTGTAAATGTCTCAATGTCAGGGCAGTCTACCTCCATGACGTGGATGTGGTTGTTGCACCATTCGACAAGCTTTACCTCTGGGTGATTCATGGTGAACCGGGTGTACGGGCAGTCGTGTTGGACCTTGAAAGAAACTTCGAACAATTCCAATCAACTAGATCACACCCCTCCCAGCAACAGATAAGGCATGTGCCGTCGGCGGCCTGCTCTCCGTGCCCAGCCTTCGCTTGCTCTGTCTATCCGTCTTACGACGGTACAAAGTACTACCGTCAGATTGACACTATGTCTGGTCAGAGGTAAAATGTGAATGAGCATCGTAACAAGCGTGTTGAGCAAAATAGGATTCATCTGTGCAATCTACCCCAAACTCGCATCCCTCGAAACCAGACTAGTTCGGGTGAGAGGCCGCATGCCTTCCAGCCATATCGCTGGTGGAAGGCCGTGGTTCTCACCTACGAAGGCCCAGCGATTCCAGCAACTACAGATGAACCAACGGACAATGAACGAAGGCCTGTACAGGCTGCCCGTGGCGAGGTGAAAAAACCAATGCAAACAGTAACTATCCGCCCTGGAATCCCCAACAAGGCCACAGAGCTTCACACAGCCGACATATCGAACCTCGGCCCGGGAGTTAAGTCAGTTTCAATACTTCGGAATGGGCAAATCGATGTGGTCATTCGAGATGATTCGGTCGAACGATGGTCCGTGACCAATCTTCTAAGGCACACTTCCTACACGGTGACCCGTCACGGAGACAGTTACGGACTCAGCCTCGCGTCAAGAGACGGCTTCATCGTCGCTGATGTCGAGGAGGAAGCAGACATACCGGAAGTTGCGGACAGACTCGCCCAGCTCGCAACGCTCTCCTGAAATCCCAACCCTGGTCTCCGGAACATTCCCGGAGATCTCCTTTTTCGAAATAGAGTCGTCGTTATTTCTTGGTTACCGGCTCAATTAGAATTCTAGTTCCGTCAAGGGACACGAATAACGGCTGGCCTTTCTGCCATTTCAGCTTCTCCACCATATCGCGGGGGATTGTTATCCTGTACTGGCCTCTGAAATCCTGTAAACGCACGATTTCCAGGTTTTGGGACATCCCTTGACCGCCATCAGGCTTGATGAGGCCTCGTAGGCTTAATCAGCATTGCTAAGCCTTAAATATACTAACAATACTGATTAGTACTCTAAGGACTAAGAACCTTGGAGAGCACCGAATATTACCGAGATGCCTCAGGCTTCTGGAAAGTGAAAGCTCCAAAGCGCCGGCGCATAGTACACCTCTGAAAGCAACCAACCCCGCCGCAAAACCAAGCGCAGCAGCCTCTATTCCTAGCCTCAAGCACGGCAATTTCTTGGACGGAAAAAGAGGCCACATCCACCTGAGAAGAGCGGGATTCGCCAAGTCTCAGCTACAATGGTTGTCCTCGATTGGCCAGCTACGTTTCGGTTTCGATTTTCTTGAGTTGCTTCTTATACATCTCCAAGGTTTCCTGAGCCGTTGTCGCATCCTCTGGAGCCTTATCCTTCCGCCAATTGCCCGTGAACCTCGGAAACCTCAACGCCAACCCACTCCCAGGCCTCACTTTCCCTTTGCCACACGTATGCAACGGCGAAAGCGTGATTTCGTCTGCCGCCACTTCCAAAACCAAAGCTGGGCTAAACCAAGTATCTGCCTCCATGAGCGAGTTCACCCGTGGATGCCGATGCTTGACCACATACTTCTCTAACATCTTCGGAAGGTTCGCTAGGTCCTCATCTGTAAACCCCGACCCCAGTTTACAGAGCGTTTCAAACATGTCCTCTTCCGAATTGTACACTGCCATTAACAGGGCGCCGTAACTTCCGCCTCTTCTCCCACGGCCAGCAAGCCCACCAACGGGAACCAAGTCAAAGGTGTCTTGTACCTCAGCTTTGTAGGATCGCTTGTATTTTATCCAAAGCCAACCCCTCGCACCAGCCTGGTAAATCGAATCCTCGGAGGTACTCTTAACAACAAGCCCCTCGCAACCCGCGGCCACGGCCTGATCCATCAATTCTTCAAGTTTCTCCGGCTCACGTGCGATGAACTGTTCGGCCACTGCGACATGTTCCGATTTTTCGACTACTTTGACCAACTCCTTTCGTCTTTCCAGGTACGGAATTATCGTCATGTCCTTGCCATTTAGGAATAGGAGATCGAACAAGAAGACGGTGACTGGGACCTCTTCAGACATTCTGTCAACCTCATACTTTCTGCCGCGCCTCTGTGAAATCACTTGAAATGGGAGCATGTCCCCTGTGTGGGGATCTACGGCGACGCATTCGCCTTCAACAATAGCCTCGTTTGCAGTGAGGCTTTTCTGGAGCAATCGAGCAACATCCGGAAACTGTTCCGTGATGTTTTCTAACCTTCTGGAAAACAGGTGCACCTCCTTGCTTCTAATGTGTGCTTGAATCCTCAGGCCATCGTACTTGTATTCAGCCGCTCCGACACCGCCAAGTTTTTCTAGTATTTCTTTTGCGGTTGGCAGTCGTTCGCAGAGCATTGACCTGATTGGGCGTCCCACGGTAATCTTGAACTTCCGGACGCCCTCAAGCCCCTCGGTCGCCACAACCGTAGCCACGTGACCCAGGTCTGATGACAGGTTGTAGGCCCGCTCGAGGGGCTCTCTCGCAGACTTGTCGCCTCCATATGCAACCGCCAGCGCATCGAGTACTGTCATATCAGCTACGCCGAGGCGAAGTTTCCCCATAGCCATGCGGGCGATATACTTCGCCTCCTTCGGTGATGCATCATTCAGTAAACTCGTCAGAAGCCGAATCTTGTTTTCAACCGACCCCGACCCGGCTTCATGAGCAATCCTGTCAAACACCTCATACACAACGTTCACCGTCAAGGTCCGCTTGACCAGGACAGCCTGCGACTTCCTTTGCAGAATCTTCTCAACGGTTAGGCCCACGTCACCGGTCTTCTTGTAATCGTCTTCGATCGCACTCTCTGATTTCCCGGAAACTGCGGACACTGCTTTGATCAGGAGTTTGTCTGCCAGGCCTAACTCTACTCCTTCATAGTCTGGGTAGAGTTTGCCTTGGAGCAAGTAGGCGACCCTGCCAACCTCTTCATTGGGTGTCTGTTTGATCAGGTCCACTAGTAGGCTAGTCATTTCCAGTCGTTTAGTGGTTCCCTCGATCTGCTCGAATACTTCAACGAGTCTGTTGAACTTCATTTGCCCCACTCGAAGACCTCTCTTCGCGAACAGGTCGAATTGGCGAACGGCCCTCCAACCCCACTCGCAACGGAGCTATTAGCGCTTATTGTACCTAGAACACCCTCGCGCAATCGCACGGTAGGATGCTACTTTCCCGTAATGGAAAAATAAGCCCGCCACAACTAACGCAATCACATCCCTAGGATGCGTTTGGCTACAAATGTCGACAGTGCCTGATGCTCGGTTATACTTCGGTTGCGCGGGTTGGTCCTACAAGGAGTGGGTTGGGCCACTCTACGACCCCGGGAAGAGCATGCTGCAACAGTATTCGACCGTGTTCGATACCGTGGAACTGAACTCTTCCTTTTACAGGCAGCCTGATGAGGGAACAATTCTCGGGCTTACTAGAAACACGAAGCGAGGATTCATGTTCAGCGCGAAGATAAACCAGAAATTCACCCATGACCTGCGCCTGAAACTGAGTGCCGAAAGCCAGGAGGAGTTAGAGAAATTCGTTCAACTCTTCGACCCCTTGCTGACACAAGACAGGCTTGGATGTTTCCTAGTTCAATTGCCCCCATCGCTCCGCCGAAACGATCAGCTGTTGGAGAATTTCCTAGCTGCGTTGCCGCATCGTTATGATTATGTTGTCGAGTTTCGGCACAAGTCTTGGATGAATGATGCGACATGGCGGATTCTTTCGAAGTATCAAGCAGCGTATTGTATCGTGGATGAGCCACTGCTTCCTCCCGAAGTCCACATCACTTCACCCATAGGATACGTTAGGTGGCATGGCCACGGTGAAAAGCCTTGGTACAATTACAGGTACACACAGGATCAGCTCGAAGGGTGGGTGCCCAAAATCAAAGAGGTCCAAGCGAACACGAAGAAGACATTTGGCATCTTCAACAACCACTTTCACGGGTACGCTCCGGAAAACTGCATTCAAACCATGCAGATGCTGGGGATAGCCCAACCGAACCAGCTGAAAAGCCTCAAACGACTACAGGAATACATTGAAAGGGAATTGGCAGGTTTCCCGCCTGCAGGAACACTCGACCAATATGCGGGATCGATTTAGCCAGAATCAGGTATCCCAATGAAATCACTCTTCGGACGCTTCCACCTTGTTGGGAGAAAGGAAAGGCGAGTTCTGAACCTCATATCAGACCACCTCATTATCGTCGTCAAAACTGTTCAACAACTTGAACCATTGTTCGAGTACGCGAAGACCGGGGATTGGACCCTAGTGAATGAAGTTGCCGACAAGGTTGGGGAGTTCGAGACCTTAGCAGATGGTCTGCATCGTGACGCGGTCTTGGACATCTCTCAAGGCGCCTTTTTTTCTGGAACACGAGAGGATTTCATTGAGCTCATGGAGCTAAACGATAATGTCGCAGACGCCGCCCAAAACGCTGCAAGGATCTTGGCTGACTCGCCAATAGACATGCACTCATTCCTCATACTGTACGAACAACCAGCTACATTGCCCGACCTGTTCACAAAACTCGAATCAGCCGTCAGGCTTCTTGGAGAAGCCATACTCAGCTTGGAAACGGATTCTGAGATTGCGGTTAGCAAGGCGCTCCTGGTGGAGCGTGCCGAGGAGGACGCTGACGAAATAAAGAGCGAATTAATCAAGAAAATCTTTGCGCACAAATCTGACTTAGAAGTTCTGACGCTTTTGCAGCTGCGTGATTTTGTCCTGAAACTCGACGAAATTGGGGACGCCGCGGAGGACGCTTCGGACCTTGTAATCTCCCTCGTAGCAAAAGCAGAGGCCTAGCTCTCACGATAGGCAGTAAGAGAACTGAATTAAAGGCTTTTAGCCATCAACTATCCCTCACTTTGGCACTCAAGAGCTATGAAAAAGGTGGGTTCGAGCCATGAAATGTCCTCTCTGCGGTAAAGGGATGACTCAAATGAGCGAGAGCTCTTCGAACTCTCCTCCCACAGAGACGTCTCGCAAACAAGAAGCCCTGTACTATTGTGAGCAGCACGGTGTCATGAACAGATCAACCGATCTCAAACAGAAAGCCGATCAGATCGCCGGAAAAGTTTGAGTGCACTGAGCGCATTAACGTAACGCCGTCCGACTCTTCCAAACAGCAGAGTGCGCAATTGCCTGAGCTAACAGCCTACATTGATCTACTACCAGGGCTTGCGTTGTGCGTTATTCTGGGGGCCAACAACTTGTCATCCTGTATTGGCACTTCAATGGGCGCCCGGGCTTTGAGATACCCGCAAGCCCTTGCGCTTGCATCTCTAGGGCTTTTGGCAGGCGTCCTCCTGGAAGGCAGTAAGCTGTCGAGGGCAATAGGTTCGGGGATAGTTGCGACCGCAGATTCACATTTCGCATTGGCGGTCGCAATTTCAACTTTCATAATAATGGCGTTTCTGACTTACCGGAAGTTGCCAATCAGCCTTTCACAGGTTGCTGTAGGAGCTGCAATCGGGTCTGCCTTGGCTGGTGGAATCGCTGTGGACTGGCGGTACACGTTGATCGTCGGATCTTCTTGGCTGCTCACACCGTTCCTAGGGCTAGTAATCTCCATGCTGCTATCGCTAATGACCAAATCACTTGCGAAGAGGATGAGGAGGGTTTTCACGATGAACCGCTTCTACGCTTATCTGACAATATTCAGTGGTGTCTATGCATCCTATGTCCTCGGCGCGAATACGGTTGGGCTACTAATCGGTATGGTTGCGGGACCAACAATAAATCGTCCTGTTGTCTCGGTCGCCTTTGCTGTTGCGACAATTATCGGAATGATTCTATTCAGCAAAGGAACTACGCGAAGCGTGGCTGAGAACATCGTGGGCCTCAGTCCTTCAGCCTCATTCGCAGCACAGCTGGGGGGCGCCATTACGGTTCACGGATTCACTGAATTTGGCATACCTGTATCGGTGTCCCAGGCAGTTGTGGGGGGAGTGTTCGGTGCTGCGATTCCGAGAAAAATCGTAGTCAGAAATGGTAGGCTGACACGGGAGATTATTCTCGGTTGGACCCTGGCTCCACTATTAGGCGCGGCCCTTGCATTTCTGCTCTCTTCTGCAATGTAGACTTGAGTTTTCACAAGTCAAGGCAAACAAATTAAGGTAGAACAAAGGTTCACTGGGCGCTAACCTATTCACGGTTATTCAAGAGCAACAAAATGCCGGCGGAAAAGTCATGTGGAGCTGTGATCTTCAAGCGAAACGGGAACCGCAAGTACCTACTCTTACACTATGAGGGCGGGCACTGGGACTTCGTTAAGGGGCATGTGGAACCAAACGAAACAGAGACGGATACCGTTCGCAGAGAAACCGAGGAGGAAACTGGACTAACAGACCTAACTTTCATCGAGGGCTACAGACAACCCATCAGCTACTATTACAGACGCGCCGGCCAGATCGTGTACAAGGAAGTGATCTTCTACCTCGTTGAAACCAAAACCAGTCCCGTCCGCCTGTCAAGAGAACATGTGGGTTTTGACTGGCTAACGTATGAAAGGGCGACCGAGAGGTTGACCTACAAGAATGCCAAGGATACACTGCAGAGAGCCCATGCGTACTTGGAAAATCCCCCGACGAAAGCGGGCCTAGGAGACGCTAAAAAAGGCAGCTAAGACCGCCCTAGCGCCATGTAACTTGTTCTCTGCTTGCTTCCAAACGATGCTCTTCGGGCCCTCAAGCACCTCATCAGTAATCTCCAAGCCTCTATGCGCTGGAAGGCAATGCATCACCGCGCAATCTTCTTTAGCCCTAGAAACGAGCTTATCGTTGATTTGGTAAGGCTTGAACTTCAGTTCCTTCTTCTTCGCGCCCTTCTCTTGGCCCATACTGACCCAAACGTCTGTGTAGAGCACATCAGCGCCCGCAACGGCCTTTCTTGGATCCCGAACGATTTCAACGACTCCCCCGGAATTTTCTGCGAGCTTTTCAGATTTCTTAAACACTGCTTTGTCAGGTTCGAATCCTTTCGGGCACGAAACCGTTACGTGCATTCCCATGCTTGCGCCGCCGAGGAGCCACGAGTTGCATACGTTGTTTCCGTCACCGACCCAAACGAGCTTCAGACCTGCAAGTTTGCCTTTCGATTCGAGAACGGTCAGCAGGTCGGCCACAATCTGGGTGGGATGCTCCGAGTCGCTGAGCGCGTTGATGATTGGGACGGGTGAGTATTCGGCGATTTCAAGGAGGTTCTGGTGAGCGTAAGTTCTGATAATGAGGCCGTTGAGATAAGCTCCTAGGATGCGGGCTGTGTCTTTCAACGGCTCGCCGCGTGCCAGCTGAAGCTCGTCGGCCCTAAGGTACATCGCCTGGCCTCCCAATTGGTAGATTGCGGTCTCGAAGCTTGCCCTAGTTCTGGTTGAAGCTTTCTCAAACAGGAGACCAATAACCTTGCCAGACAATACCGGCGAAATTTTACCCTGCTTGGCATCAGACTTCAGTTTCACTGCAAGCTCCAAGAGGGATTGGATTTCTTCGCCGCTAAGGTCAGCCATTGAGATAAAATCGCGGCCTGCGAACAACTCGGCATTCAACCCGCTTGTCTTATTGCGTTGGCATTGAAAAATGCTTCATCCCGGTCTCAGCAGCGGTCTTACTTCTACTTTGGTTTGCCCCCCGGCCGATATTTTGGTGGAGGCCTCTTTGTGGGGTCAATCAAGAAGCGTCCCGACTTGAGAATGTCCATCCCGATGAGCACGGGGTAGCGCATGTCCGATCGGTCATTGACAGTTACAGGAAGCGTGAACCTGACGCCGGCGATTTCAACTATTCCTCGAACCAGCGGCCTTGTTCGGACTTCGTCTAAGAAGGCGGACTTCACTTTGGCCACATCAACAGTTGGCCCGAGGCCTATGTTAGCTGCAAGCCAGACATCAACTGAAGTTCTGCTTGCTCCAGTGTCGACTTTACCTTTGACCCGCGCCTCGCCGTGGTGGCCGATCACCTTTACGTATTCGACGGGTCCGATGAAGATTGGTTCCTTGGTCTTCATGGCCACCACTGCGCATCGTTTATCAACAGTCCAAGTATTAAGCGCCGTTGACCGGGGGCAAAACTTATGAAAATTGGGGTACTCTCTCGAAATCAAGAGTTCTGGGCAACATCGGAGATCACGCGGGCCCTTAGAGAAAAAGGCGTCGAGCCCGTTTACGTCAAAACGCCAGAAGTTCACTTGACCTTGGAAGGGGCAAAGGTTGACGCCATCTACGAAAAGAAATCCCTCTCACTCATCGACGTTGTGATTCCGCGAATAGGCCGCAGTCTAACGCAATTGGGCGTGATGTTGCTCAAGCATTTCGAACTGATGGGCATACCCTCGACCCTCTCAAAGGAGGGCCTTTTGACGGCGAGGAACAAGTACCTCGCCTTGCAGGCGCTTTATGCAGCTCACGTGAAGATTCCTGAGAGTGTACTGATTGCCTCTCGGAACAAGAACGAGGAGCCCACCGAGTACCTGTCACCACCACTCGTTATGAAGCTGCTAAGCGGAACCCAAGGAATCGGAGTCATGCTGGTCAGGGATGTGAAGGAAGCTGGACCCATTATTGACACCCTTTCCGAATTAGACCAGATGATCTGCCTCCAGAAGTTCCTGCCGAATCCAGGCGAAGACATCCGCGTTTTCATCGCTGGAGGAGAGATTGTGGGAGCCATGAAACGGAAGGCCGCAGCCCATGAGTGGCGGAGCAATATTCACATGGGCGGACACGGAATCCCCCACAAACCTACCCAAGTAGAGGCTGAAACAGCCGTCAAGGCAGCGCAGGCCGTGGGTGTAGAGATTGCTGGGGTAGACTTGATCTCTGTTGAGAGTGAACCTTACGTGATAGAAGTCAACGCCTCACCAGGCTTTCGAGGGTTACTCGCTGCCACGGGCGTTAACGCCGCAGACAGAATTGCAGCGTATGCTGTATCGAAGGCAAAACGTTAACGAAAATCAGTTCCAACAGAAACCCAAAACACTCATTGCGTTCAACACCGCTCATTTAGCCCGCCTGTTGGCAATGAAGACAGTCACAAAAAGGATGCTCAAATGACCTGAACCTGGGGTATCCGAGCCAGCAGGCAAATCTCCCATCTCTCCAGTACCTGTTCGGCTAGGCTTTGGAGTAGTTCGCAGTTGCGTCTGCACTTGCAGCGGGGCGACGAATCACTACGACCCGGTCCAGTGCCAAGGGCTGATACGTAGACATGTTTCTAACGCAAATCACACATAACGTAACAATCGGGCCTATCAAAAGATGGCTCGTTAGGTCTTAGCATCGTAACCCCTTGAAAGTCTATGCGAAAGCCTCGCGCAATCATTCTCCGATACGCATTATGACAAGCGCTATTGACGCCCGCCATCACAGTCGTCATTCCGCGCATCGAAGCTAGTTCCTCACAGGCATTCAGCAACTTGTCAAAGAGATTCTCCGCACCAGACCCCCCACGAACAGCTCCGAACTTGATGTAACACGTATCTCTTCCAGCCTCAGTCCCAGGCCCGCAATGGCACACAGCAAAGCCGACAAGCTTTTCGCCTTCCCACAACAGTACGGTGTCGCCAAGCCTCTGATTTCGAACAGCCGCTATTTCTCGCTCCAAATCCAATCCTTCGTATATTGAGCTGGTCAAGCTTCGACAAGTCATCAAGCATCTTTCCTTCTCCACATCAGGTACATCTGAAAATCTGGACCAGCCGTCGGAATCATGAGTCAGCTTGACTGGCTTCAACATAATGGGTGTTAGAAATCTTGGCCAAAACCCGAACTTCTGGTACAAGCCTAGATGCTTTGGGCTGTGAGCGAAGGTAAAGAGGCCCGTATGGCTGACCCCCCACTTGTTGAAAAGCTCCATTGTCGGGTCGAGCAGGAGTTTAGCAATGCCCCGGTCCCACAAATCTGGACGCACAGTTACTGGCCCGAGGAACCCGAAGCTGCCCCACCTTGTGACGAAGCTAGAACCTACAAGTTCGCCATCTGCTTCGGCACCAAAAGCCGCATTGGGATCTGCCAGCCAACGAGTCTCTACGTGGTCCATGCCCTCTCCGAAGTTTGCTGGATCAGGAAGACCAAGGAACGTTCCAAAGGCCACACGCATGATGTGGTCCGCGTTCTTCAGATCCTCCTGCCTAAGAGGTCGCACTTTGAATTCCATTAGGGCTAGACACCATGCATGTTTTGCATGTTACGGGTCATCATTAGTCTTTCGTGTGTGTGGGTATGCTGGTGCACACACACAAAATATGGCGCCGACGAACAGCGGTTCAAATCACGATGCTCGCACCAATAGTACCACACACACGAATACTGGCCTTTGGCCACCTACCTCTCTATGGTACCTCATCGTGAACCCTCGCTTGACCTGCGCCAACTTACTCTCCCTACGGAATCACGTTGATAGGTAGAGGGTGTATGACACCCCAGCATAGGTGTATGACACCTGAATTTCCTGTGTCTGACAACCCTTCTAGATGCTCTCGCTTTCCAT
>Ga0187862_10000759_pt1 | contig 35834 bp, 20 predicted proteins | sample June2016WEW_10_1_FD_133003 | JGI IMG/M metagenome (GOLD analysis project Ga0187862, IMG submission 133003) | Peatland microbial communities from SPRUCE experiment site at the Marcell Experimental Forest, Minnesota, USA - June2016WEW_10_150 | ecosystem: Environmental > Terrestrial > Soil >... | reverse complement strand
TTCCGTGCGTTGACGCTGAACGTCAGGTTGTAGCGTCGATTCGAGCCCGGGCCCATGCTAAAAGGACCACCGCCACCTCCGGCGCGTCCGAATCCTCCGCCACCCCCGAAACCACCACCGCCGCCTCCGCGCGGACCACCGCCACCGCCGCCTGCCTGTGCCCCGCCTTTTCCACCAACCTCCGGACCGAAGCCGAACGTTTTTGCCAGGCGCAAATTAAGCGTGAACAGTGACGGGCCAGTGAGATAGTTGATGGGAATCGGAGTATAGGGCTGAGTCGGCCCCGGAATGACGTAGTGGCAAGCTTGGGTCGGCGAAAGGCAGCTGCCGGAAACATTGGTGGCAAACGCGGGCCGGTCATTGAAAAGTGAATCGTTGCTCAAGTCTGAGCCCCCCACAGTAACGTTGTAGGGCGAGCCGGAATTGAGAACCATAAAAGGACTCAGGCGGAACCCGCGCGGCAGCCCGATGGTACCGCCTATAAAGAGCCGCTGTTGAATAGCAAAAGAAGCTCGTCCATAATCCACGCTCAAGTCGTACTGATTGGATGGAAAGTTCGTTGAAAATGATCCGTTGTTGGTGGCGCCGATAGGGTCGCTGTTGGCGTGATTCAGCGAGTAGTAACCGAACAGAGACAGCTTCGCTCCTGCCCGGATGTTGAAACTCGCTATCAGCTGGTTCTGCCAAAAAACTCCATCCGAAGCGTACTGGTAGATTGGACCCGAGGGATATGGCTGCGGTCCAGTCGAGTATGGCGTGCCCGGGAGTGGCGCGTTGACGTTCAGCGACAGCAACTGGTGCAGGCCGCGCGCATTCAGATAGGAAACCGTTACGTTAGCGATCTTCGTAACTTGCCGTTCCAGGCTGGCCGCGCTTTGTATGATGTACGGTGCATGCAGAACCGGATTGATCTGGTATTTCGTGAGCGTCTGTGGTGTGAGCGAACTGGCGCAGGATGTCGACGTCAAGTTCGAAAAGCAGTCGGACGAAGGCGATGGCACCGTGTATAGCAGCTGCGTCACGCCGTTCAAACGGTCCGCATTGAGCACCATATCCTCGGTCACGCGATTGTAAAACAAGCCAAAACCACCGCGCAGCACGGTTTTCGGTGCGTTCTTGCCTCCGCCGCCCAGGCCCCACGCGAAACTGAGTCGAGGCGCCCAATCCGCATGATCGTGGATTGCGTTCTGGGTTTCAAAGCGAAGTCCTCCGCTCAGCGTGAGGTTGGGACGCACCTTCCAGTCATCCTGCACATATAGTCCGGCATCCACCACGGTGACCGGCACCGTGGGAGCCGGACCACCGGGCGTCGCGGCCTGATCGAGCGTAAGCTGACTTGGGGTGCCAGTCGCGAGACCCTGCATCGCGTCCTCGTAAGTCTGTAGGTTAAGGAAGGTGAAGACGCCATTGAACCCGGCGCTGGATGTGTTGACCTCGTGAACTGCCCGCAGTCGCCCTCCGAATTTCAGAAAGTGGTTGCCCTGCGCTATGGAAGTGTAATTCTGCAGTTCGTAATGATCCTGGTGATCGGTCTCTGCTCCAGAGGAGGTGCGTCCGGCCGTGAAAGCCCCAAGCACGTTGATGGATGCATTCGTCGTGAATCCATTCGTAAACGTCTGAAAGGGAGTCGTCACTGGAGTCTGATTGCTGTTGTCGCGCAGGTACTGAAAGCGTGTCTCATTGATAGCCTTCGTACTGAGGACCTGCGTATCGGTGATCTGCACCGTGTGTTCGGTGGACGTGGTGTCGTAGCCAGCCTCCGGCAGCGTTAACCCGCCGACGCCCGCGTTCTCTTGTGTGTCACGGTAATACTGGTAGCGGGCGGTGAGCGTGTTATTGGTGCTGACTTGGTAGTCGATCCGGGGAGCGATGTTGGTGCGCGTGCGCGGGTCGGGGATGCTCTCATTCAGGCCCAATACTGACGCGTCTACGACTGCAATTTCGTCGATGTTGCGCCGCTGCACGTCGAGGAAGAAGGACGTCTTCTCGTTGAGAGGCCCGCCGACGTTTCCCATATAGATTACGGAGTCGTAAGGCTGCTGCAGAGCGTCGCCGAGAAACGGATTACGGGTATTTAATGCCGAGTCGTTCCCCACGACCTGGAACTGTCCATGAAACTTATCCGTGCCCGGCTTGGTAAAGATTTCAATTCTTCCGTAGCCCAGCTTGTCGTATTCGGCTGAAAACGGGTTCTGATTGATGCGAATCTCGCGAATCGATGACTTCGGCGGAAGCTGTCCTGCAGTAAATCCATCGATGTAAAGCTGCCCGCCATTGGGTCCGGCCGAAGGTCCAGCCAGCGCTTCCAGGTCAGACTGCAATTCATCGGGATCGTCAGGAAGCGCTTCCAGATCCTTGCCGCTGAGCACGATCGCGCTCGCGTTGTTCGCAGGGTTGGTGTCGAGCTGCGGCCCTTCCGCCTCCACGTTGACTTTTTCCTGCTTCACGTTGATGTCGAGCGCAATGTTGAATTGCGCGACTTGGCCCGCGGCTACGGCTACGTCGCTCTGCACAAACACGGCGAATCCCTGCGCATTCGCCGTGACTGTGTACTTGCCCGGCGGCAGATTTCCGATTTCGTAACCGCCAGTTTTGCTGGTTGTAGCCGAATGCGTTTGCCCCCCGGAGACTCCCCCGGATACTAGGGCGGCCACGGTGGCGTTCGCAACCACCGCTCCCGAAGGATCCGTCACTTGCCCGCGCAAGGTTCCCGTGGATGCGGGTGACTGGGAGGACGGTTGGGTCTGCGACTGCGCCCATGCGGGCGCGGCCAGCCCGACCAGCGTCGCCGAAATCAGAATTGCCAGAATCAGATTTGTCAGAATGACGACTGATAGCTTCAACGCTCACCTTTTCTTTCCAGGCAGTTCCCATTGATTCAGAACACGGCTTCAGAACATGGATTGAGACTTGCTCACTGCTGCGCTGCTTCACCCTCTCCGCCGGGCGCACCCAACGACCACGGCGAAAGCAGCGAAGATGCGCTGCGATTCGGCGCCGCCGTCAGGATGGCTTCCACTCCGGCCAGCAGCGTGATCGCGGTTACCGCGCCCGAATCTCCTCCTTCCGTGGAGACGATCATCACCGCATCGCCCTTCTGCATATCCGCCAGCGTGCTGTCGGGCAAGCGGCTTAACATGCGTTGAAAATCGGGAGGACCGTTCCCGCCTTGCCCGCCGCTGGGTCCGCGCGCCGCTTGCGATTCTGCCGGCGTTGAGGGCGCCGCCCCGCCGGCGCCCCCGGCGCCCGCCATACCTTTCAATCGCATGGCGATGCGTTGCGCCATCTCGGGCGGCAGCTTTTTCATTTGCGAGTCGGGTGACACCTTTACCACGACCGCGCTCTTGGCGATCGCATCCTGCACCGTCATGGTGTTGTTGGCCGCGTCAATCGCCTTGATGGTTCCCGCAATATTCCGGAATGCGCCACTGACAACTTCCTCGGCACTGACTTCGCTGCCATCGGGGCTGCGAGTTCCGCGGGCGCGCAGCTGGTCGCCCACCTTGATCTGGTCAACACTCGATGGCTTCGCATCATCGAACTTCACAGAGTCGGGCGCGTAGCGGCGCAAAATTGTATCCCTGGCAACGTGGGCTGCGATACTCCGGCTTACTCCCATCCCACCCGATGAAATGGTGATGGTGCCCGTCGCAGGGTCCACCTTTGTGACCAGCCCGCCCACTCCTCGTTTCTGCCAGTCGTCGCGGTCGTGCTGCTGCTTAGCGGCCACATCGGCCTGCTTCATCACAATCACCGCCAGCGCAGTGATGACGATCGTGTGTCCGCCGCCATCCGCCGATGCTTGTCCGCGAACTAGGACGCGATCCCCGGGCTGCAAGTCTTGCGCCTGCAGAGCGGTCGCGTTCTTTAGATCCTTTTCCCCCGGCGGCACGCGCAGAATTTTCGTCGAACTCGTCAGCTTCGCAATGATGTCGCCCTCGCCGCCAGATTCGGACGCGACCGTGATCGAATCCGCCTGAATGCTCTTGATGACCCCAACGGCCTTGGCGACTTGCGCGCTGCCCGAACCGCTCGCTGCCTTGTCCTGTGCGCAAACGTAACCCGACTGCGCCAGCATCAGAGCTGCCAATGCCGTGAGCAGGTACGTCCCAAGAAGGCGGATCGCAGGCCGGCAACTCCGAGGCTGTCTCTCCCGGAAATATCGCATGATCTAACTTTAGCATCGCCAAATGCGTGATATATGGCCTTTACGAAATTTTACCCGGCATTGACGTTGCGTTTACGGATGCTTGGCAACTGCAACTCCATCGGCGCGCATCCAGTCATCAGTACTCAACTCGTGTCGAGGTCTGTCTCAGGCGCGCATCGATTCGTTCCCGCGCGCAGGACAGGAACTGAGTCACCAAGGAAAAGATGCTTGCATGGATGCCTATGTCCGCTGACAAATCCAGTCTCGAAAATCAGGCCCAGCCGGTCGCGGCAGGTCTCCTCTACCGTTTGACGCTGGCCTTCCCCAGTTGGGCGGGTGCGATCCTGGCGGTGTATTCTATTTTCTTGTGTAGATTCAGCGCTCTTAAGGTTCGTCTGAAATAAGGTGCGTCTCAAGTAAACGACAAAGAGATCATGATAAACGGAGGACGTGCGGTGAATGAGTTCCGTACCGATTATCCCCGGCCCAGTAGCGATAAAACCAAACAGACGATGGCCGGGGGTGCATTGTGGTGGAAGGCAATTGCCTGTGCACTGATTGTCGTGCTGGGCACTCTTCCCGGAGCCGTCCCGTCGATGTGGGCTCAGGAACCCGCTGCCACCATCGCCGTCGACGTCAAAGTGGTTACGCTGCCGGTCACGGTTCGCGACAAACACGGCAAGATCGTCCCCGACCTCACTAAAGACGATTTCACGCTTCAGGAAGACGGCCGCGCGCAGACCATCAAGTATTTTTCGCGGGAAAAGAACCTCCCGCTCACCCTGGGTCTGCTCGTCGACACCAGTCGCAGTCAAAGCAGTGTCCTCGACGCGGAGCGCAACGCGAGCCGCAGCTTTCTCGATCAGATGCTGGTGCAGCCCAAGGACAGAGCTTTCCTTATTCACTTTGACCGTGAAGTGGAAATGCTGCAGGACCTGACTTCATCGCATGAAAAGCTGCAAGCGGCGCTCGAATTGCTCAAGCCGCCATCCGATCGCGAGCGCTCGAACGATCCCAACGACCCCTCGAATTCCCCGTCCGGCCAAGATTCCCATCATGGCGGCGGTACCCAGCTTTACGACGCCGTGTTCCTGGCGTCGAACGAATTGATGAAAAAGCAGCAGGGCCGGAAGGCTTTCATTATTCTTTCTGACGGCGTCGATCGCGGCAGCAAGACTTATTTGGATGGCGCGATCGAGGCCGCCCAGCGTGCCGACACGGTTGTCTACTCCATCTACTTCGCAGAGGCTCGCCGTGACGAAGGCCAAAGGCAACCCGGCGGAATGGGTCGGGGCGGCGGCGGTTACCCTGGCGGCGGTGGCGGCGGTTGGCCCGGTGGCGGCGGTGGATATCCAGGCGGTGGCGGTGGTCGAGGCGGTCGCGGAGGGCAGCGACAGCCCCAGGAATCGCGCGCCGATGGCAAGAAAATCCTGGAACGGGTTTCCAAGGAAACAGGTGGGCGTTTCTTTGAAGTCTCTAAGAAGCAAACCGTCGGCGAGATCTACGACAGCATTGTCGAGGAACTGCGAACCCAGTACAGCATGGGTTATACGCCCGATAAAGACAGCGCAGCCAGCGGTTATCATCACGTCCAGCTGGCGGTGAAGAAGAAAGACCTGACCGTGCAAACCAGAGAGGGATATTACGCCGGTCAGTAGAAAAACAAAACTGTCATCCGCATTTATGTCGCGGATCTGCGGAAGTTATTTCGCCGCGAGCTCGTCGCGCAACGCTCGCCCCAGTGCCGCCTGCCGGTCCGCGCTCAACTTCGCTCCACCCGAGGTCAGATAGAGGACATCAATCGCCATCTGTCCCTCGGTCTCGATCAGCGCAATTTCGATGTTGCACTCATGCTTCGAAACCAGCGAGCACATCCGGTAAAGCAATCCCGGACGGTCCTGGGTCAGGACTTGCACCAGCGTGCTGTGCGCGGAGCAGCTGTCGTCGAATTCAATCTGCGTGTCGACCTTGACCTTGGTGCCGTTCATCTTCTCCGATTTCAGGCGGTCGCGCAACATGCGCGCCACGTCGGCTTCTCCTTTGACCACGGCTGCGATACTTTGTTTCAAACGCTCCCATTCCTGCAGATTCATCTCCAGGGTTCGAAAACGATCGGTGAAATAGAAAGTGTCGACCACCATGCCCGCGGCATTCGAAAACGCGTTAGCTTTCACGATGTTCATTCCCCACGCGGCCAGCGCCCCGGAAACCGAAGCGAACAGGAATGGCCGGTCGGTGGTGATCAGCGTCAGCTCATACCAGTGACGAACTTGCTTCAAATTTAACTGGACGCCGTCCTGCCCCAGCCGGGAGGCCATTTCGGCATGCGCCAGAACATCGCTCGCGCCATGGATTCGCAGATACCGTTGCGGCAATCCTTCGAGAAAAACGTTGATCTTCTTCCCCGCCACCGGCGCCAGCGACCGCAAATGCGCCAGACTGGAACCGTCGGCGGCGGTGTGCACGCGCTCATCGGCGCTCCGGCTCAGGTAATTCGCGCACGCAATGTACAGCTGCCATAAGTTATCCGCTTTCCACGGCGTCATGGCCTCCGGGTTTACGGCTTTGATGTCGGCATAGGTCATCAGGCACAGCATCTTGAGCCGCTCTGGCACCCCCACTTTTTCCGCGAATGACTTCACATTCGCCGGATCGAATACGTCGCGCCGCATTGCCGCCGACATTTCCAGATGGCTCGCCACCAGATAGCGCACCGTTTCGCGATCCACCGAATCGAGATCCAGCCGCTCCGTACAGCTGTCGGTGAGTTGCAAGCTGACCTCAACGTGATTCTCGCCCGGCACGGCTTTGCCGGAGTCATGCAGCAGCAACGCCAGGTAAAGCAGTTCCGGTTGCTCGAGCTCACTCTGCAATTCGGTAAAGCGCTGGTCCCATTCCGATTTCGATTCTTTCAGACGATGCAGATTCTCGATGGCCAGGAACGAGTGCTCATCCACCGTGTAGCGATGGTAAAAATCCCGCACCACCAGCGCCTCGATCCCCTTGAGTTCCGGCAGCAGAAGCGCCAGGAGGCGAAGCGCGTTCATGGCGCGCAGGGCATCGGCCGCGTGCGGTTGCACCAGCGTTTCCTGCAGGTAAAGCCACAACTCGGCGCCTCGCGGAGGCGTCGCCGCTAGCGCCGGCAGCGCCTGCTCGACTTTGTATTCGGTGGTCGTGCTCAGTTTCAGGCCATGCTCGGCCATAAAATGAAAAAGCCGCAACAGCATTTCCGGATCTCGCAGTCCGTCCGCTTGCTGCTTCAAAAAGATCAGTCCATCCACCACCGAGAAATCGTCGCTTGCCACCCGCGACCGCCAGCCCTGGAATTGACGGTACAAAGATGACCAGGCGGCGGGAATCTCCTCCAGCAACTGGTTGCAGACGCGGTGCACGCTGCGCACGTGACCAAAATAGATGCGCATCCAATCTGCTGCGCTCGCGATATCGAAATCGCTAGCGCCAATCTTTCTGGCGGCCGCTTCGTCCTGCGCCTCCCAAAAGAGCGTGTTGTCGTGACGCCCGTGCCGGAAGTGCAGAAAGCAACGCACGGACATCTGGAAATCGAGGGCCGCGTCGAACGCCCTGCGCGAAGAAACCGGCAGCAGCGTTTTCTCGACCGGCCACACCTTCAACTTTTCCATCGCGGAAATCAAGGCCAGCCAGTTGGCGACGTTGTAGTCGCGCAAACCACCGGGTCCGTCCTTCACGTTCGGTTCCAGATGAAAGACGGTATTGCCAAATTTATGATGGCGCGCCCGCGTAATCTCGGCCAGGTTCTGGATCAGGTTTTGGCACTCCCGCCCGACCAGGCGCGGAACAACTTTTTCGCGCAGCCGCGTAAAAAGGTCTCGATCGCCAGCCAAGTAACGGCAATCGAGCAGGGAGATGGCAAACTCAACATTGTTCGTATCCAACCGTTCGCACTCCGCCAGATTTCGCATGGCTGGACTTAGCTTCAACCGCAGATCCCACAATTCCTGGGAAAAGCGCCGGATGGGATCTTTGAATTCAGTTTCAGATTCACTCCCAGCGTGCAGAAACAGCAGATCAATATCGGAGTGGGGGAAAAGCCAGCCGCGACCAAAACCTCCGGTGGCCACCAGCGCGAAGTTTTTCGGACCGCCTGGATCGGCGGGGCTGGAGCCAGAGTTGGTAGAAGCGGAGGGAGAGCCAGGGTGAGAGCCTACGATGATTTCGTCCCAGAGCCGCTGAACTATCGAATCGACCAGCGCCGTGCGCCTGGCGAGCGCCGCGCGCCCCTCACCTGTGACCGAGAATTCCTGCTCAATGGCAGCGGATTCCCTGACGTATAGGTCCCACAACTCACTGCGGACGGTGGCCCCGGTGCTCATTCGATGACAGTTTCCCCGAAGTGTTTAGCCTCTGCGCCAGCCTTCATTCCACTCTGCTCATCAATAAGCAGACAAGGGGGATGTCGATCTTTTGCCCGTCGAATCGGCGTTTTCGAAATTCGTGCGTTTATAGCACGCTATCGCCACGTTCGTCGTTGCGAATCCGAATTGCTTCGTCAACGCGCGAGAGAAAAATCTTCCCGTCGCCAATCTTGCCCGTGCGGGCCGCGGTGGTGATTGCCTGCACGACTTTTTCGACCATTTCATCGGCCACCACGATCTCGAGCTTCACCTTCGGGATCAAGTCCACGGTGTACTCGCGTCCTCGGTAAAACTCGGTGTGTCCCTTTTGCCGGCCATGTCCTCTGGCTTCGAAAACGGTCATGCCTTCAACGCCAACTTCGTGCAATGCGTCTTTTACGGCTTCCAGCTTTGAGACCTGAATAATCGCTTCGACCTTTGTCATGGTTCTCCGTCCAGTTGATTCCATTGCTCCGTTTTAGTTTCTCGTTATGCGGAAGGCTCCCAATAATATCCCTCTTCACCATGCTGCGAGAGATCAAGACCCTGCATCTCGTGGTCTTCTGAAACGCGCAGGCCGATGGTGATGTCGACCAGTTTCAGGATGACCACGGTTCCGACGATCGCCAACCCCCAGGCAATCGCTACCCCGACCAGTTGATTGAGCAACTGGTGGGCATTGCCCTCGAGCAATCCCGAAGCCAGTGTGCGTCCCTGAGCGTCCTTAAACATGGGATTCACGGCGCTCGAAGCGAAGATGCCCGTGAGCAGAGCTCCCAGAGTTCCACCCGCGCCGTGAACGCCGAATGCATCGAGCGAGTCGTCGTAGCGGAACATCGATTTGACCCTGGTCACCATGAGGAAACAGACAATACCGGCGGCCAATCCGATGGCGATGGCCGACATGGGTGAGACAAAACCGGCCGCTGGGGTAATCGCGACCAACCCGGCCACGGCTCCCGAGATCGCGCCCAGTGCGCTGGGCTTCCCTCTCTTCCACCACTCCGCGGCGCTCCACCCGAGGGTTGCGGCGGCGGCGCCAAAATGCGTGGCCACGAAGGCGCTCGTCGCCAGAGCTCCCGCCGACAGCGCACTGCCCGCGTTGAAACCAAACCATCCCACCCAGAGCAAGCAGGCCCCGATGAAACTCAAAACCACGCTGTGAGGAGGCATGGACTGCTTCGGATACCCGATGCGAGGTCCCAGATATAACGCACACACCAACGCCGATACCCCCGACGTAACGTGCACCACGGTGCCGCCGGCAAAATCCAGACAGGGAAATCGCCCGCCGAGAGAAGCATTGAGCAGGCCGCCCTTTCCCCAGACCATGTGCGCCATGGGGGCGTACACCACGAGCGACCACAGCACCATGAAGGCGGTCATCGCGCTGAATTTCATGCGCTCCGCGAACGCGCCCGTGATGAGTGCCGGGGTGATGATGGCGAACATCAACTGGAAAACCATGAATGTCTGGAGCGGAATGGTCGCAGCGTAATCGGGGTCAGGTTGCGCTCCCACGCCGCGGAGAAAGACATTATGCAAGCCACCGAGGAAGCTGTTTCCAGGAGCAAATGCCAGACTGTAGGAGACCAGGCCCCACAGCACAGTGACGATGGCCATGAGCGCGAAGCTTTGCATCATTGTCGACAGGACATTTTTCTTCCGCACCAACCCGCCGTAGAACAATGCCAGGCCGGGTCCAGTCATCATCAGGACCAGGGCGGAACTCATCAGCATCCAGGCGTTGTCGCCGGAGGACTTGGCGTCGGCCACCGCCTGTTCCAATTTTGCGATCCGCGCCGATTGTGTCTCATTTACGCCGGTCCCGCCCGAGGTCTGCGCCAGCGCGCCGATCGCAAACACGCACAGCATCACCAGCGTAAGAGACACCGTGGCGGAATGTTTCATCAATCGCGTCTGACTCCTCGCCTTGAACGCTTAGCATCATAACAATAGTCGCTGAGCCACCCTTTGCGGAAATCGAAACTATTTATGTTGGTGATTGGAAATCCTTATGTGCGCCGCCCAAAGTGGAGAGACGGGCGCCTCGCCCGTCCAGCCGTGCGGCGACGCCCAGCGCTCCACTGTAGGAAGCTGGCGTCCAATTGACGCGGGAGGGCTTTCTGCGGTTGGATGGAAGCTGCGTGGCACCTGCGCCCCCCATTTTCGATCCCGAATCCCGGCGGCTTAACCGCCTCGACGCAGCCTGGCTCACGATCTGGCTCCTCTTCCTCGCCGGACTGGCCGTGCTGCCTCCAGAATTCGAGTGGCACAAACAGCTGATTCTCCTCGCCATCGGTGTTGTGCAACTGCTGGAGACGAAGTTGGTCTCCCACTTTCCCAAGCGTGGAGTTTCCTACGTCATCCTGCTTAAGATCCTGCTTGCAACCCTGCTCATCGATCACACCGGCGAAGTCGGGATCAACAGCGATTACTATCCTATTTACTATCTTCCGGTGGTCACCGCGGCGCTCTACTGTGGCCCGTGGCTGACGCTGCTCTGGACTTTTCTTGCATCCGCCGCGTACTGCTCGTATCTCTATCCGGCGATGCAGGAATACGAACTGACTCCCGAGGCTTTCGGCCTCCTCGCGCTGCGCATCATGTTTTTCTTTCTGGCGGCGATGGTCGTCAACCGCTTCGCGCAGCAGAGCCAGCATCAAACCCAGTTGTACCGCGATCTCGCCGAGCGTCTCGCCGAAACCAATCGCCGGCTCGAGCAGGCTCAGGCGGAGGCGCGGCGCTCGGAACGGCTGGCCGCTCTCGGCCAGCTCTCGGCTGGATTAGCGCATGAGATTCGCAATCCCCTCGGAGTCATCAAGGGTTCGGCTGAAATGCTGACCCAGAAACTGCAGGGCTCCGACGCGCTTGCCCGCGAGTTGGCCGGCTACATTTCGACCGAGGTCAACCGGCTCAGCGACCTGGTTACCGAGTTTCTGGATTTCGCTCGTCCACTTCACGCCCAGCCGCATCCCGCTGACCTGGTTGCCCTTCTCGATCGCGTCCTGCAAATTGTCGCCGAGCGCTTTGCCGGTAAACAATCAGGCACAGAAGCGACGGGTAAAGCGGTTCGCGTCGAGCGCCACTATGCGAGCGGACTGCCGCTCGTTCCGCTCGACGAAAGTCTGTGCGAGCAAGCCTTCCTTAATCTGGTGCAGAATGCTTACGAGGCCATGCAAGATAAAGATCAAGGCGGCACGTTGCGCGTCGACGTTCAACCGGCTAGCGAGAACGATCGCGAAGGAGTACAACTTCGTCTGGCCGACAGCGGCCCCGGGGTTCCCGAAGAACTGCGCGAAGAAATTTTCAACCCGTTTGTGACCACGAAGAAAACCGGTGTGGGATTGGGCCTCTCCATCGTTTCGAAGATCGTAGACGGTCATCATGGGTCGATCCATGTCGAGAACGCGCCGGAGGGCGGCGCGGTGTTTACACTCTTCTTTCCGCTCGAAGAAGCGATCGAGCCGCAGGCTGCCGAGCTGCGCTCGGCTTGGACGGGCGAGGGCGCCCGTCCCCACACTAGCACTAGCTAAGCAAATGCCAACCATTCTCATCATCGAAGACGAAGCCAAGATGCGCCGACTGCTTGAGCTGAACCTCGGCGATGACGGTTTCAAGACGCTCTCCGCGGGCGACGCCGAAACCGGAATGAAACTGCTTGCCTCCGAACCCGTTCACCTAGTCCTCACCGACCTAAAACTTCCCGGCATGAGCGGGCTCGAATTTCTGCAAACCGCCAAGCAGCAGAACCCGGCGTTGCCAATCGTCGTCATGACCGCGTTCGGGTCGGTTGAAACAGCGGTCGAGGCGATGAAAGCCGGGGCCAGCGACTACGTCCTGAAGCCTTTCTCGCTTGCCGAAATGCGGATGGTGGTGCACAAGGAACTTGATAACTCCCGCCTGCGCGAGGAGAATCGTTCGCTTCGCGAAGCCCTCGGACAGAAATACAGCCATCCCAATATCATCGCGGTCAGCCCCAAAATGCAGGAAGTGCTGGCCACTGTCGAGCGCGTTGCGCCCACCAACTCCACCGTTCTGCTTGGGGGCGAAAGCGGAGTGGGTAAAGATCTCATCGCCCGCGCCATCCATGAAAAATCGCGCCGCGCTTCGGGTCCGTTCATCAAGATCAACAGCACCGCCATTCCCGAAAATCTCTTGGAGAGCGAACTCTTCGGCTACGAAAAAGGAGCCTTCACCGGAGCTGCCACCAGCAAGCCGGGCAAATTCGAACTTGCCGACAAAGGCACGCTCTTCCTCGATGAAATTGGAGACGTGCCGCCCGCCATCCAGGTCAAACTTCTTCGTGTGCTGCAGGAGCGCGAGTTCGAGCGCCTGGGCGGCACGCGCACCATCAAAGTCGACGTGCGGCTTCTCGCCGCCACCAACCGCGATCTGCGTGCCGCGCTCGAAGATGGGACGTTTCGCGAGGACCTCTACTACCGGCTCAACGTGGTCCCGATCGATATCCCGCCGCTGCGCGAACACAAAGAAGATATCCCCGGATTAGCGAACCTGTTTCTGGCGCGCTTTGCCAGAGATTCCGGGAGAGAGGAAAAAATCACCGGCATTTCGCCCGCCGCCATGCAGCTTCTCGTCAGCCATTATTGGCCGGGCAATGTACGTGAGCTGCAGAACGTTATCGAACGCGCCAGTGCGCTGGCTTCGGGCAATCAGTTGGAAGCGAGCGACATTCAACTCGACTCTCCGCGCAGTCGCAACAACGCTTCGTCCGAACGCTTTCTTCCCGATGGCATGACCCTCGACCAGTGGGAAGACGAAATGATTCGCGAAGCTCTGAAGCGGGCTGGGGGCAACAAGTCGCAGGCCGCGCGGCTGCTTGGGCTCTCGCGGAATGCGCTGCGATATCGCTTGTCGAAGATCGGTATCGAGGATGAAAACGGGCCGGAGTAAGCGGCAGTCTGCGAGCGATGTTGGGCGGAGTGTGCCCACGCCTAAAGTCCGGCCACCTTTGTGCCGATAGAGAATACAGAAAGAATCTAGGTCTGACGCGACCATACGCTGCAAGTGTGTTTGGCGGATGGAGTTGGAGAGAATCGAAAGTGGAAGCTGAGAATGAGTTCGCAACCGGCGCCCCTCGAGCCGTTGAAATCGATGCCCGGCGCCATCCTCGATTCAAACTTGGGGTCGATATCACTATCCATTCCCGGACGAGCGGTGTGCTGAAGGGATATACCGTGGACATCAGCGAATCGGGAATCTCAGCCATAATGAAAATAGAAGTTCCCCTTGACGAGGTCGTGGAGTTAGAGTTTATGCTGCCATTCGGTCCGGTAACGACCCATGCGGTGGTTCGCCAAAGAAGCGCATTTCGCTACGGCTTCCAGTTCCTCGAGCTAAGCGACGTGGAAGCCATTCGGCGCACCTGCCGCCAGCTCGCCGTTGAGCAAACCCTGACATCGCCCGATAGCCAGTGACGCAAGCGACGAGGGAGTCAGGCTGTGACTAGGAGTAAACGGTCTCTGGCCGAAAACCACCACCCTGGTGGAACCGGGCCACCAAAGCGCCGTTGGTCGCCGAATGTCTCCGCCGTTGTGCTTCTCATAACCTGCTAAAAACAAGGAAGTTACATAAACTGTCGCCGATCATCCGACATTGGCATTCTGCCTGCATTATGTCAGGCATAGCTTTGTCTCGAGCAAGGGTGGAGGTACGTATGAAATTCAAGTTAATAGCGGCAATACTAGGATTGATGATCGCCGTCCCAGGCGCCGTCGTCGCTCAGAACTCGGACGACCAGGCGCCGGATCAAGATTCGAAACCGTCGCCGAGTATCCAAATGCCGGCTCCGAACGATCAGGGTTCCCCGGACTCGGATTCCAAGGATCAAGGCGCGATGGATCAGGGCGCGATGAGCCCCGGCTCGAACGACTCCGCTCCCGGCAGTCCGACTTCCAGTGCGTCGGCTCCGGCGGAGACCCGCGGCGTGGCGCGCATCAGTTTGATTCACGGTGACGTTTCCACGCAGCGTGGCGATTCCAAAGACTGGTCGGCGGCTGCGCTCAATGCCCCCGTCTTGGCGGGTGACCGGGTTTCTACCGGCGATAAAGCGCGCACCGAACTTGAGCTCGACTATGCCAACATGCTTCGGCTGTCGGAGCATACGCAGGCCAATATCACGCAGCTGACGCACTCGCAGATTCAGATTCAACTTGGGCACGGAATGGCGAACTACTCCGTCTATAAGAACAGCGATGCGGACACGGAAATCGATACGCCCAACGTTGCCATTCGCACCGAGCGGCGTGAATCGAGCTTTCGAATTCTGGTGACTGCCGATGATCACACTGAAGTGCTGGTCCGAAGAGGCGAAGTCGAAGTTACTACTCCGCAAGGTGGCACGCGCGTGGGACAGGGCCAGTTTATTACTATTCAGGGTGTTGGCGATCAGGCGCAATACAAGATTGGCGAAGCGCCGGCTCGGGATGACTGGGACCAGTGGAACACGGATCGCGACAACATGATTCGCAATTCGGAATCGCGACGGCGCACTAACGACTACTACGTAGGAACCGAAGACCTCGATGCCAACGGCACCTGGTCGGAAGTTCCTGACTATGGCCCAGTATGGCGGCCAAACGAACCGGCTGGCTGGGCTCCGTATCGCGCCGGACGTTGGGTGTATGAGCCTTATTGGGGATGGACCTGGGTTTCCTATGATCCCTGGGGCTGGGCGCCGTATCACTACGGCCGCTGGATGTATCTTAACGGCGGTTGGGGATGGTGGCCTGGGCCGGCTTATGGATATCCGTTCTACCGTCCGATTTGGGCGCCGGCTTATGTTTCGTTCTTCGGATTCGGCGGTGGTTTTGGATTTGGGTTCGGTTTCGGCTGGGGCTCGATCGGCTGGCTGCCGCTTGGACCGGGTGACTTTTTCCATCCCTGGTGGGGCCGGTGGGGCGGGGGCTTCGGTTACGCCCGTTTCGGCGAGTTCAATCGCGGCGGCTTTGCTCCGCTGCGGGCTGGCTCGCGATTCTCGAACGTGAACCTGGCGATGCATGACGCGAACTTCCGCGGCGGGACGACGGTTTCGGGCAAAGAGTTCGGCACCGGCCACATGAGCGCTCAGCCGATGAGTCATGCGCAGTTCCAGAATGCGCGCTTCGCGACCGGCAGACTGCCCATGACTCCGAGCCGTGAGAGCTTCTCGGCCAGCGGACGTCCGGCGGCTGCTTCGACGACCCGGAACGTGTCGCAGAATCAGCACTTCTTCTCGGCTCGGGGCACGACGGGAATGACGTCGAATGCCAGGTCAGCTGAAACCGGTCGCGAAGGTGGAGGCGCGAGAGCCGGGAACGCCGGATCGGAAAGAAGTGCGGAATCGCGAGGTGGTTCGAATACGGGATCGGCGCCGAGGCCCGGCAACTCGGGTGGTTCGGCAACCGCTCGCGCGAGTGGCAGCAGTAACGGCGGCTGGCAGAAATTTTCCCCGATGGCCCCGCGGTCATCTTCTTCTGAGTCGGGCAGGGCCGGTCAGGCGTCCGGTCAAACATCGTCCGGCCGCACAGAGGAGCGCGGTTCATACGGTTCGTCCCGCGGTTCGGCTTCCGAGGGCCGGGGTTATGGTTCAGCGGGACGTGGCTACGGCGGATATTCTCGTCCGCCGCTCAACATGAGACAGCCCATCGTCACCCGGCGCTCGTACGGCGGAGGCGCTTCGGGCGTCGGACGCTCAGCCCCGAGTTACGGTGGCGGACGTTCTGCTCCTAGCCACGGTGGGGGCCATTCGGCGCCGAGCAGTCACGGTGGCGGATCGTCGCACGGCGGCGGATCGCACGGAGGTGGCGGTGGCGGAAGACATGGAAGGTAACACTACGCTGGATTCTTTCCCAGCGTAGCAACGCAGCACGGCAACATGGCAACACTCTTCCCAGCAGTGAGACGCGCAAACCGCGCGTCCCACTGCTTTTTTTCCCCACGCTTATGAATTATTTATGAAGCTATGACCGCCAGGTTATGACCGCCTACCAGCTCACCTTCAATCCCAACTGCAACTGGCGGGGGTCGTAAGTGGCGGTGGGAGTCCCGGCCTGGGTAAACAGGGTGTTTACCGCGAGCACGTTGTACTTGTTGATGATATTGAACATGTCCGCAGTGGCATCAAGCTTGAACCGCTCGCCTAACGGAAAGAGGCGCCCAACCCGCAAATCGGTAAAGACAGTCATGGGCATGACGCCGGTGTTGCGTCCGAGCGTGCCGTACAGGGGCACGTTTACGATGCCGTCGTACACACCGTCATTCATGCACACCGGAATGAGGTATCCGGTGGGCGAGTACTTCGAGGCAATGGCCGTGTCGCCGCACGCGTCGGTGGTGGTGGCCGAGGCCGCCACGTCGGGACGCTGCGAGATACCACCCGTGAGCAGGTTGAATGGGCGCCCGGAAGAGATCTCGATCAGCGGAGCAACCGTCCATCCGCTTGCGAGATGGTTGACGAAGCCTTGGCCGGAATGCCCGCCGCCGCCGTAAATCCCGCTCAGAACAAAGCGGTGGCGCTGGTCAAGGTCGGAGTTTGCGCGATCCGCGCTAGGATTGAAGTCGTTCTGTGGCGTGGAGGTAAAGTCGGTGGCGTCGTCAATGGCGCGCGACCACGTATACCATGCCTGGAATTCCAAGTGCTTCCCGGTTCGTTTTCTCAGTTCGGCGGTAAACGCATTGTAAGAAGAGTTGCCGCTGGACACCTCGGTGTTCACATCGGCAAACGGGATGGTCACACTGTTGCCCGGAAAGGCGGCAACTGCGGCGGACACGCATGCTGCTGGATACAGAGAAGGCAGCGAGGGATTGAGACCCGAGACGCGGAAGAAGCTGAGCAACGCAGCAGGATAATACGTGCCAGCTGGGCCGGTACCGCAGCTCGAGACATCCTGCGGTGAAGACGACGGGGAGAGCGCACCAGCGGCAACCGCGCGTTCCCAGTTGGCAACCTCCGCATTCAAGTTCTGCGGATTGTAATTCTGCAATTGATAGAGGCGCCGGCCGCCGTTGAAGTCATACGCAAGATTCAGGGTGAGCCCCCCGCCCAGGTCTCTTTCAATCTGCAGATTGGCCTGTTGAGAATAAGGGTAGGAGAAATTCGCCGCAGTCATGCTGGCCGTGGGCTGGTTCATCAAATTAAACCCATTGGCCTGCGTCAAGTACCCTTGATTGGTGATAACGGCAGCGATCGATGGGTCATAGGGATTGAACTTCTGCTGAGCCGGCAGGTAGCCGGGCAGCGGCAAGCAATTGGGATTGGTCAACGAACCCTGGAACACGTTCGTCGCATTCAAGAGGGTCGGATCGTAGCCCACATTCGTCGATGCGGTGCATGCCGTTCCGCCAACCATTTGAATTACTGGAGTCCGCGAGCCATCGTACACACCGGACTGGTAAGCGATGGTGAGCGGCGGGCGATCATAGAACATTCCCCAGGAAGCGCGAACCACCGTCTTGCCGTCCTTCCACGGATCCCAGGCAAGTCCGATGCGCGGAGCGATGTTCTTATAATCGCGCGGGATTCCCTGCACCACATGGAGCGCCTGCTGCGCGGCAGCGGCCATCGGTGTGGATGCGCTGAATTGCGGTGTGAATTTCAGGTCGTACCGCACACCGTAATTCACGGTGAGGTTGGATTTGAGCTTCCAGGAATCCTGAATAAAAGGGCCAAGATTCTTGGTAGCGAAGCTCGTATTCGGATTGCCTAAAGCCTGGGCGAACGACTGCGGCAGGCCTAGACCGTAGGATTGAAGGGGGGAGAGGGAGGGCATACCGGCGATAATATTGTCACTGGCGAAAATGAACTGTCCGCCGAATTGACTGGTGGACTGAATGTTCAAAGGGATGTAGCTGAAGTCGCCGCCGAACTTGACGGAGTGGTTGCCGGCGGTCCGGGTCGCCGTGTCCGCAAACTGGTAGCGTTTTTCTATGCGATGCAGATACGCGAGGGTGTCCTGGCCGAAGTACGCGTTGCCGGGGATGTCCACGCCAACGCCCTGCGAACCGGGAGCTTGCGCGGCATCGAATCCCAGCCCGCGGCGCGCGAACTGGAAGCGCGCCTCGTTGAAGAGCGACACGCTATGCACCCACATGTGCGAAGCGGCGATGCTCCAGTCATGGAACTGCTGCTGGTCGGTGCGGCTGTAGGAGCCCTGGCCCGGCACTTGGCCGTCCAGAGAGCTCTCCAAACCGGTAACCAGGCTTGGGCTCACGCTGACACGTAAGAGGAGTTGTTGCATATCGTTGATCTTGTGATCCAAGCGGAGGCCCCAGATGCTGGTGTCTTCCTTGACCGGATAATTTCCGATGAGGCCGGCGAGGGGCACGAAGCCGAGAGGCAAGGTCTGTCCTGAGGTCGCGAACGTGGATGAGCCGGGCACGCCGCTGAGTGCTGTGAAAGAACCTGCACCGACAAGCCCGGCGTACTGCACAGTTTGTGCGTTGACCGGCGTGGCGGCGTTCTCCAGGAACGCTTGCTGTTCCGGTGTTCCCTGGATTACGACTCCTGGGCCGAGGAATCGCGAGGCATCGATGTTGGTGAGATTGAAATTGTTGGTTCCGATGGTGGAAAAGCCAGTTTCCTCCCGGTGTGTGGATTCATAAGACAGAAAGAAGAAAGTGCGGTCTTTGCGGAGCGGCCCACCCAGCGTAAAGCCCGGTTGCACGCGAGTGTAAGCGGGATCGGGAACCGTGCTAAATGGATTCACGGCCTGGAATGCTTTGTCGCGCAAGAACGCGTAAGCGTCTCCGTGGATCTCGTTATTGCCGCCGCGGGTGACGATATTGACGACGCCACCGGTGGAGTGCGAGTACTCGGGAGCAAAGGCGTTGGTGATGATTTGAAATTCGCCAACAGCCTCTTGCGAGACGGTAGAGCGAATGCCATTGACGATGCTGTCCTCGGCATCGAAACCATCGACGTTGACAAGGTTAGATCGCGCGCGCGCACCGTCAAAATTCAGGCCGGACGTGGGAGCGATCGGGTTCGGCGCCAGACCGTCGCGCTTGACCTCGGAATCGATCAAAGCGAACTGCACGTAGTTGCGGCCGTTGGTCGGCAGGTTGTCGATGCGCTCGCGCGTAACCGTATTGGTAGAGGAAGTACGTTGCGTCTCGAGTTGGTCGGCGGAACTGGTGTTGATGACAACGACTTGTGCCACATCTTCGAGGGATTGCAGTACCAGCGGCAGATCCGCGTCCTGACCGACGGTTAAAACCAGGTCGCTGATCTCCGTGGCTCGGAAGCCGTCCGCTTCCGCGGTCAGCGCATAGGTGCCGGGCGGCAAAGCGGAGAAACGATACGCGCCATCTTTGCTCGATTTTGCTTCCCGAGCAAGATTGTGGCTTGCGTCCCGGATCACGATCTTGGCATCCGACACCGGTTCACCCAAAGGAGTCTTCACGGTGCCCCGCAAATTGGCGGATGAGATGTTCTGTGCCTGGACTACAAAAGAAAGGCCCAGCGTCAGAACCAAGAGGTAGACTACTATTTTGCCGCGCATCTTCTTTACTCCTAAGTCGCGAAAGACTATTCAGCTCCCGCGCTACGTTCAAGATTTTGTGAAGCCGCTGTTGCCGCTCTTGGCGTCAACAGGAAGATCCGTGTAACTTTCAATCGCATGAAGGTTGTTCCAATCGGCTCGAGTGGCCGCCGACTAGAACTTGAACAACAACATTTCCTTCGTTTCCGCACTGCCCGGCGCATACTTCCAGTTCTTGAGCGCCTTCAGCGTAGCGTCAGCGAGCACGGGGTGCCCGCCGACAACCTTGGCGTTCTTGATCTGTCCATCAGGTCCAATGACAACCTCAATCTTCACGACGCCGGAAAGATTCATCTTCCTGGCGATTTCTGGATATTCAGGTTGCGGATTGGAAACGGTCCTGCGTCCCTCTTGCGTGGCGGCGGTCAATGCAACTAAAAACATCAGCGCCACGACCATCCAAAATTTGGCCAACAATTTTCTAGCTTCCCCTGATTTTGCATGGCTGCATTGGCTACACGGTGACATTGCGTTCTCCCGTTTCTCGATTCAATCGGTCGTTATTCAATAGCTCACGGCTAGCGTTTCCGGTGATCCGGAAACAATTCATATACCTGGTCCAGCAACTCTTCGGGCATGCGGTTTTTTCGAACGTAGCCGTCGGCTCCGCGTTGCTTGCACTCCAGCTCCAGCACCGGATCGTCCAGCCCGGAAAAAACGATCAGATGTATTTCCGGGAGCATTGCCCGGATTTTTTCCGCTGCCTCGAGACCGCTTAATCGCGGCATGCTCAGATCGAGAACCGCCAAATCCGGACGAAGGATTACCGCCCGTTGAACCACGCTCAAGCCATCGCTCGCAGTTCCAACGATTTCGAAACGCCCTTCGAATTCGAGGTATTCGCATACCGCGCGCAGGGCTACGGGCGAATCATCTGCAACCAGCACCCGGATGCGACGGCAGCCTGAATTCAAGGAGTCCAAATCACTCTCTATGCTGGATGATCTCCAGACCCATTTAAATTGGGCTGATTCGCTAGGGACCTTTACCTATGACTGAGGTAACTGGGAATCTGGAGTGGGTGCAGAGGGATCAGCCGCGGGTCAAGTTATTGCGGACGGCGTAGAGGACCAGCTCGGCAATGGAATGGAAATTCAATTTAAGCATGATGTGGGCGCGATGCGCTTCGGCGGTTTTCACGCTGATGTTCAAAAGATTCGCTACCTCTTTATTACTTTTGCCTTCGGCCAGGAGCTGCACGATCTCGCGTTCCCGCGGAGTCAAGCGGGATCGTGGCGGACGCGAAGCGTAGGGCAAATCGCCGCGTGACTCCCGGCCCTCGATAACATTGGAGACGCGCGTGGAAAAATACGTCTTGCGCTGCCGCACCGCATCCACGGCGGCCAGGAGAATGCGGTCCGCATCATCTTTCAGGATGTAGCCGCGGGCGCCGGCCTCGACGACTTGCTGAACCAGATCGTCAGACTCGTGCATGGTCAGGATCAGGATTTCGGTTTGTGGAGAAACCTTGCGAATTTGTCGCACGACTTCCACTCCGTTTAACAGCGGCATGCTGATATCGAGAACCGCGATATGGGGCTGGCGGCTCGCGGCTTTTTCCACCGCCTCGCGCCCATTGACCGCCTCGGCGCACACCTCCCAGCCAGCCCTGGATTCGAGCAGAGCGCGAAGCCCCGCCCTTACGACCGCATGATCATCCGCGATGAGGATTTGAAGGGTCGCCATGGAATTCATGAGGATAACGGAATCGTCACTTTCACCGTGGTTCCGGAAAAATTGGATTCAATCTGGAGATGGCCACCGAGTTGAGCTACTCGCTCCCGCATGCCGAGGATGCCGACCCCCAACTGGGCGCTACCCCGGGCCACATCACCCGGTTGCGTTCCGTTCATGCCGCATCCACGATCGCTGATTTCGAGCGTAACCTGATCGGTATCGCGCTGCAGGCAGATGCGTGCGGTTGCGCTGCCGGAATGGCGCTGGATGTTCGCCAATGCCGCCTGAACGATGCGAAACAATGCGGTCTCCGCGTCCTGGTAAAGTCTGGGGAAATCTGGCTGAAGCTCCACGTCAGTTGCAATGCCACTCCGTTCGCTAAAACCGATTGCATATTGCTTGACCGCGGACGCCAGACCCAGATCATCAAGCAACGGAGGATGCAGCAGGTAGGAAAGGGTGCGGATTTCCTGAGACATCTGATGCAGCACATCGCGAGCTTTGTCGAGCGCGCGCTCGGAATTCTCGTCGAGCGGCAAGGTCGACCTCCGGACTTGAGCAAGGTTCAGATTCACCGCAAGCACGCTCTGCGCCAGGCCGTCGTGAAGTTCCCTTCCAATGCGGCGGCGCTCCTCATCCTGCAGTTTCAACAAACGGGTCGAGAGTTGGCGCAGCTCTTCCTCCGCTTTCTTCAGACCGGAGACATCGGCAAAAGATACGATCACTGAAACAATTTCTCCCAGCGCATCGAACTGCGGCACTGCGTTGCCAAAAATCCATACAACTTCGTTCGTAGAATTGTTCCGCCAGCCCATTATTTCACTTTGCACGGTTTGCCGGTCGCGGAGAGCCCTGGCTACGGGAAGCTCGGGTGGCGGGATTTCCGTTCCATCTTCGCGAATGGGCGTCAGGCCCAGTTCATGTCCCATTTTCCCGAGGACCTGTGCCGAAGTGAGATGAAACATGCCGAGGGCGGATTGATTGGCATACTGAATTTCGCCAGCCGGTCCGCATAGGACCACGCCCACATTCAAGTCTCGCACCAGGGTGCGAAAGCGCTCTTCGCTGGCGCGCAGAGACGCTTCGGCGCGCTTGTGTTCGGTGATATCGGTCAGCGATACCAGAACTCGGATGATCTCTCCATCCGCGGCATATTCCGGTACGACATCCAGGAGTGTCCACGACACCGATTGTGACGTCGGTTTCTGCCAGCCGAACACTTGATTATGAATTGGTTTCTTGCTAATGATGGCCAAAGGCACAGGCCGTTCTTCAAAAGGAATGTCGGTGCCATCCTCCCGCACCGGCGTTACACCCAATTGGATTGCGGTTTTTCCCACGACATCTTCAGAGGTTCCGCCGAAGATGTCGAGCACAGCCTGATTCGCAAATTGGATGTCGCCTGAAGGACCGAGGGACAGGATACCCACGTGCAGATTCTGCGCGAGAGATCGAAAATGCTCCTCACTTGTGCGCAGAACATCCTCCGCAGCTTTGCGCGAGGTCACGTCGCGAACCGTGACCAACGAACAGATCCGTCCGTCCAGTTCCGTAACCGAACCGGAGTACAGACCAACCCTCACCTCGCCAGATTTCCTGCGAAAACGAAACTCTGCTTCGCGAATTTCGCCGACCTCTGCGAATCGCGCCATGATTCCGTCGCGCTCGTCGAGGTACACCCAAAGATTGAGTTCAATCGCTGTTTTTCCTATAGCTTCTTCCCGCGAATAGCCGGTCAAGCTGACGAACCCATCATTGACGTCGATATACCGCCCTTCTGGGAAAACACAGATGCTGAAGGCATTGGGACTCGAGCGAAAGGCGGAAGCGAACATGAGTTCCGAGTGTCGCAGCGCGTGTTCCGTCATGCGCAACTCGTGTGCGACTTGATGTTGCTTGCGATTCGTCAAGACCAGCCGCACCGACGAACATAGAAACGAAGCAGCGATCGCGATGCCGGTGATCATGATCTGTTCGCGGGCGATGCGGTAACCCATCAGCAGGACCAGCAGGGGAATGCACACCGTCAGCCCCTGGGAAATAATCACGGTACGACGTGGGGGCTGGAGGTCGGTAGCGGGCTCGTCCGGAACCGGCTTCCACAGAGAAGCGAAGAGCACAACGAATATGTACGGCGTGGCTTCGACCACGTCCGCCCAGGTCGCGGCTAGGTTGGACCCGGCAAGCAGATAGGCCAGATCTGAAATAGCTTCTGCCAGGAACATTACCGACATGCCGGCAAGAAACGTGCGCAGGCGCCCTGCCAAAACGGTCCTCGTGCGAATCAGAAAAGCCGCGCACAGCACGGTGTCGCGAGCCAGATAAGGCCGCAGAATTCGCTGGGCCATGAACGCCCCGTCCGCCTTCCAGAGAGACGGAACGTAAAAGAAATATACGTAGGCGGTTAAGGTGACGATGGCGATCTGGACAAAATCCAGCGCCCGCTGCCAGTCGATTTCGTCTGTTTCTCTGGGGGCTGGCAGGAGCGTGACGACCAGTGGCGCGAACCAGATGAAAAACAACACGTCGGACGCCCACGGCACTGGCGCCGAGTTCGGGACAAAACGCTGGTAGTACGTGCTAATCGCGTCCGCGCTCGCGTGCAGCGTCAGAGCGATACCGAGCAGCAGCCAAAGCTGTCGAGAGTATCCGGTGGAACGCCGCGCAATCTGAAAGGAGCACACCGCCGCCCATGCCACCATTGCCAAATCGAGAAGTTTGGCGTTAGACAGACTGGAAAACAGCGGCTGAACGTAACAAACATTCACAACCAGAAGGATGGCCACAACCGCGGTGACCACTAGCGCAATGCGGGGAAATCTACCGGAGGGGAGCAAGTAGGCCCTGACCTCGTTCTCGATTCAGCAAATCTGATTATGCCCCACAACTTTACACGATGCTTTGTATTCTCGATACCAGAGCCCAATCTATTGCGCTTGATTGCCGGCGTGGTTGCGGCGGAGGAATTCCTGCATGCGAGCGCGGTCGCGGAACGCTTCCGTGCCGCCACAGGCGGTGGTGGAGAATGCACCGCACAAGTTTCCGTAGGCCAGGCAAGTTGCGAGATCGGCTCCGCGCAGAAACTGGTGGAGAAACCCGGCGTCGAAGCTGTCGCCCGCGCCAACCGGATCGATAACCGTTACCGGCACGGCAGGCGCGGTGAATCGCTGCGCTTGCCGGATGGCAACGGCTCCGCTGGCGCCCATCTTTACTACGACAGTTTCCACTTTGCGCGCCAGCCGCGAGAGCGCGGTTTCTACGTCGTCAGCTCGGGACATCTTCATTGCTTCGCGTTCGTTCGGCAGCAGGATATCCAGGTGCGGAACAATCTCTTCGAGAACACCGTCCCAGCGGTCGTCGGGATCGTCGTTGGTGTCAAGCGAGGTGGTCAAGCCCGCGGACTTCATCCGTCGAAAAAGTTCGGGTACATGCGCTAAGAGTTCGCGCTGCAAGAACAATGACGACATATGAAAATGACGCGCGGATGCCAGATAATCGAGATCCAGATCCGCAAACCGCAACTCGGAGATTGTGCCGGGATATGTGAGGATGTGGCGCTGGGTTCCGTGCGGCAGGATCAGCGTTACGCCGGACTTGGCGCCATGCGCGATGTTCGCCAGGTCGACACCGCGCTCACGGAGGCGTTCCAGAGCGAGCGTGCCGAAAGCGTCGTCGCCCGCTTTGGTGACGAACCCCACGCGGCTGCCAAGAGCGGCAAGATTATGCGCCAGGATGGCCGAGGAACTGCCTAACGTGATGGCAAAGCCGCTGGCCAGCAACTCGCGTTCGGTGGGCATTTGCTCGGGCAGACCGTAGAGGATTAGATCAAGATTGATCTCCCCGACGATCGCGATATCGAGTTTGGACATGGAGCAGCCTTTTGGCGTTTCCGGCTAATTACTAACCGCTTCTGCTTGGTTCTAGTGGTCGTCCGCGAGTTCGACCACGCGCGTCAGGTTTTTCGGCGAGTCGGGATTGAAACCCCTCTTGAGTCCGTAGTAAACGCCGTAAAGTTGACCCCAAATCGTAAACGCCGCGGGCTGCGCGTACTCGGGCGACTGGAGGCCGAGTTCGATGGCAAAGCTGGAGGCACGCTGCGCCCGGCTCTCAACGCGATTCGCAATCACCATGGTGACGGCGCCGAGAGCCTTCATTTCTTCGAGTAACTCCAGTTCCGCATCGTAGGAAGTTTCCGACATAAGGAAGGTAATCAGCGTTTCCGGGCCTGCGATGGATTTCGGACCGTGACGGAACTCGAGAGAATGAAATACCTGAGCATAAGAGCACGAGGATTCGGTCACCTTCAACATGCACTCCGAGGCAATGCTGAACAGCGGACCCTGCGCCAGGAAGACGAAGTCAGAGAAACTGCGAGCCTCGACAAACAACCGCAACCGCTGCGGAATGTCTTTCAGAAGCGGGTCGACCTGTGGCGCGAGTTCGATCAAGGCCCGGCGGAACGTATTATCGCCAGAGACAATCGCCGCGAGGTATTGCAGTCCCAGCAGCATCGAGGTGAACGACCGCGTCATGACCGTGCTCCGCTCGTCGGCGTCGAGCAGTTTCAAGGTGGCGCTGCAAGCCGCCTCGAGCGGCTGCCCCTCGGCGCAGGTTATGGCGATGGAGCGAAGATTGAGATGTTTCTCCAACATTTGCGCGGCGCGGACTGCCTCTGAGGTGAGGCCGGAGCGCGAAATCACAACCGGAACATAATCCCGCCCGGCGTGCAGAGTTAGTGCTGGATACAGCAGCAATTCAGAAGCGGGGACGGCCCGCGCCGGCAGCTTGAGATAATTGAAGGTCGACGCGGCGGCCTGCGCGAGATAGTAACTTGTTCCGCAGCCCACAAAGATCCACTCCGCCCCTGGCCGCGCGAGTTGAATGGCCGCACGCAATTCCGCGCTGGCTGCCAGCTGGGTAAGACACGCGCTCCAACACTGGGGCTGAGAAAAAATCTCGCTCAGCGTGTGCTGGCCCTGTTCTGCGATTTCCACCGATTTCATTGGGTCTTCCATTCCGCTTATACGAGTGTCACTTTTATTCCGGCCTCTTTGAGCGCGTGCAAATCCGCCTTCGGGATCTGCTTGTCGGTAATTACTTCATGGACCGCCGTGATCGGCAAGATATTGCACAGGCTGCGTCGGCCGAACTTACTCGAGTCGCAAACCGCTATCGTCCGGCGGGCAATATCGACCATCGCCCGGTTCACTTGGGACTCCAATAAATTCGGAGTGAACAGGCCGGTCTTGGTGTCGAAGCCATCGACACCCAGGAACAAGATGTCGGCGCTGAGCTGGCGCAGCGTCTGCTCGGCCAGTGGACCGACCAGAGAAAACGAGTTCTTGCGCAGCATGCCGCCGGTCAGGATCACTTCAATATGCGTGCCCGCCAATTCGGCCGCGATGTTGATGGCGTTGGTGATCACGGTGAGTTGGGCCATGTCTTTCAGGGCGCGCGCAATGGCCGTCGTGGTGGTTCCGGAATCAAGCAAAACGGACTGCCCTTCTTCCACAAGACGCACGGCGGCTTGGGCAATCCGGGTCTTCTCCTTGCGGTGGAGCTGCTCCTTCTCACGCAGCGAGGGATCGAGCAGCGCACCCGACTGCACGGGCAGCGCGCCGCCATGGGTACGCTGGATGACCCCCTGGCAGTCCAGGAACTCCAGATCTTTGCGGATGGTGATCTGCGAAATACGGAAATGCCGGGCGAGATCCTTGACCAGTACACGTCCATCCCGGTGCAGGACCCCGAGGATTTCACGGCGGCGTTCTTCGTTGAGCAGACCGTTCGAAGGCATATGTTTCGATTTGTTTCGAATAGTAACTTCCGTTGATGGTTGCAAAAATTGTCAAGGGCTATTCGAACTTCTATTTGAACCTCTGTCTGAACTCTTATCTGAACCATGGAACCGCGCAAACAGCCCTTCCGCATTGCGGTGATAGACCTTTTCCAGTACGTCATCGGGCAGGCCCAGGCCGTAAATCATCCAGCGCCCCTGCGCCGGATATTGCGCGTAAGGAAAGTATTCATCTCCGGTTTCGAACCAGCGGAAATAGTTCTGGTACATCGTTTCTCCGGCGCCTTCATCAGTACCGAACATGATGCGGTCGGAATACTTCATGAAGATTTCTCTGGTCCGTCGCGGCTGGCGTCCGAGTTCTCCTTCACGCGCCCCGGTTTCAATCATGACGTTGGGAAATTTCTGCAGCGTTTGTTCGACGAAATCCAGGTTCTCTGGCCAGCTGCCAAAATGCAGAGCGACGAAGGTCGTATGCGGATGTTTGGCGAACATTCGATCGCGCTGCGCCAATAATTCTTGGAGGGACGGGAACTGTGGGCCGTAGAAGCTCCAATCCGGATGCTCGATAAGCTCCTCGTAACGTTCGTTGCGAGCATCGATAGGATGAAAAAATGCCTCCGGATCGGCCACGTGAATAAACACGGGGATGCCAAGCCGTCCGCATTCTTCCCATGCCGGGTCGAGGCGCGGATCGTCGATGGTGATCAGCTTCCCGGTCGAATCGCGGACGCCGAGGCCGAGTTCTTTCAAAAGCTTCAGTCCGCGCGCGCCGCGGGCCACGGAATCGTCGATCTGCCGCACCATGAGCTGGCTGAAATTCGGATCGTTGATCTTGGACCAGTCAAACTGCGTGAAGACTATGAACCGTCCGGGATAGGGTTTGACCATGTCGTCGATGATGGTCTGCAGTTTGTCGCCCCACATGCCGGTGAGGATGACGATGGTCTTAATGTTGAGGCGGTCCATGCGCGCAACCATTTCTTTGGGATCGACTCGGTCTCCAATGCCGACGGCATCGTTGGTGTGGGTGTGCACATCGATCACGGGAAACTTCGCGCGCTGGATTTCATGCGCTGCGGCATGAAGCGCGGGCTCGGGTTGAAAGTCCTTGAGCAGGATGGTCTTCTTGCTGTCAGCATCGGCGGCGGGTTTGTAGCCGATGCCGGTTTGCTGCGCAAAGCCCTCTGATCCAGAGATGAAAACCAGAAACAGAGTTGTCGTCACGATCCCCTTTATCATATTGGGCCTGCCTCCGGGAATTTTCTCCGTGCCGCTGGCGAACGGTCAACGAATCCACAATCAACCGCTCGAAAGAAAACGTAATAAGTCGAAAACCACAGATCTGGCCCGAAGACGAAATACTCTCCCTTCTTCGAATCTGCTTCGTTTCAGAAATAAAACTTCAGCGCGAACTGGATCTGTCGAGGCGCCCGCGCTGCCACTGGGTATCCGAAGGGGCTCACATGAGGGGTCGTCACAGTATTGATGTTACCCGGATCAAATTCCAGAGGCACGGGCTCGATGCTGATCCCTCCAAACGGTGAAAATAGATAATTCACGTGGTTGAGTATGTTGAAGAATTCCGCTCGGAATTCGAAACGCTTTTGCTCGGAAATCGGAAACTGTTTGAACAGAGAGGTGTCCCACTCCGTGTATCCGGGGCCTACGATGTCGTTGCGTGGGGCATCGCCGAATGTCCCTTGGACATCATTCGGCCCAAAAGCACAGGTATTGAACAGCGTCCCCGGGACGCACGGCGTGGCGTTGGGATTGCCGATGATGGTGGGGCGTGCGCACTGGACACCGACAAAACCGCCGCAACTGGCGTTGGAGACCGGAATGATGTCAGTGGCGGTGTAGTAATTGCCGGTAGCCGCGGAAAAGACGCCCGACATTTGCCAGTTGCCCAGAACCTGGTTTACGACGCCGGAAGCATCTTTAGCAAAAATTTTTCCGCGACCGAAGGGTAAGTCGTAGACATAGCTGAAAACGAAGCGGTGGCGCACGTCGAAATCGGAATTGCCGTAGTTCTGGTTGGGGTAGCGCTGGTCAAGAAAATCTCCGTTGTTCACCGAACCCAGGCTGGCGCTGGAAGCGTTGTCGAGGGAGTGGGCGAAGGTGTAAGCCACCTCAAACTGGAGTCCGTGAGAGTAGCGCTTCTCCAGGCGAACCTGCAGCGAGTTGTAGTTCGATTGTGTATTCGAGCGGAAGGTGGCGATGTCGGTGTCGAGCGCGGGATTGCAGTTTGCAGCGTCCGCGTAGTCGTTGGCAGGATTGTTGTCGCATGGACCAGCAGCTCCCGGCCAGTTGTTATTAGCTGCGGGACGCCGAGGAGCGAGAGGATCCGACGGATCGGCAACGGGAACGGCCTGGTTCCCGTTGTAGAAAGCGAAGAGCTTCAATCCGCGAGAGCCCGCGTAAGAAACTTCGAGAACGGTGTCGGCTGGCAATTGATACTGCAGTCCCATGTGCCACTGCTGCGTGTAGGGCGTGACCAGGTGCGGGTCGATGGAGTATAGGGTCGGAGTATTTGGGTTGCTGAGCGAGTTGGTGGGAAAACCCTGCGCCAGGACGTTGAGCGGCAAGCCACCGTTGTTGGCGGACGAGATCGAGCAATCGGTCTGACCGGTCGTAGGATTTGCGGAGGGCGCTGTACAGTTCGGGGAGAACGACTCCGAAGAAAAGAATGGAGGATTGAACCCGGGGCTCGGGTTCGAGAATGGGCCGTTTTCCTGTCCGCCATAGAAGATACCGTAGCCGCTGCGGAGGACGAGTTTGTCGCTCAATTCGTAGGCCAGTCCAATGCGGGGCGCGAAATTGTTGCTGTCGGGGCTGATGAGTCCGGGCGAGCCGTTGTTATGAATGGGAAGCTCGGAGGCCAGTGTGGCTCCGGACGGGAATGTCGCGTTTTGTCCGCTGGGAACGATCACCGACTGTGTGGCGAAATCGAACGTGCCCTGCAGGTTGTTCGCCTCCTTGATGGTGGTGAAGAGTTCGTAGCGGAGGCCCAGATTCAGCGTTAGCCGCGGAGTTACCTTGAAGTCGTCGAGGGCATAGACCGCGTAAATCTGGCGGTTATAGATGATGTTGTTCAGGCTGGTAATCTCTCCTCCGTCGGGAATGCCGAGCAGGAAAGTGGCGAAAGACTCGCCGCCGGTGTCGGGTGCGCCCGCATTGTCGGTGAAGTCATTGCCGAAGGACATAGAGCCACGAGCCTGGGCCGGCTCTAATATCGTGAACTGTTCGAAACGAAGTTCGGTGCCGAACTTCGCGGCGTGGCGTCCGTGAACCCAGTTCAGATTTTCGTTAAAAACGTAGCTGTGCTGGTGTTCGAGGGCGGGCTGGTATCCGGAACTGCCAACGCCCGTGGTGCCATCAGTGAAGCCGATCGAAGGCAGGCCACCGACGTTCTGGCCCGCTTCGTACGGGACTCCGGGGAATGGGGGGTTGAGCTGCTGCGCGACGTTGATGTTGTAATTCAAATTGAAGCGGTGGGAAGTGAGGTGATTGAAGCCGAAGCGGAGTTCATTAATCAGATTGTTGCTGAAAGAGTGGACCTCGCTGGCCGCCAGTCCCTCGGCAAGGTTTTGGCTGTAGCCATCCTGAAAACCGCCGCCGTCGAGGAAGTTGCTGAAAGGGGAGGGCAGAAAAGTACTGTCATTGCCGTAACTGAAGCGGGCGAAGAAGTTATCCTTGCCGCTAATGGTGTAGTCGTAGCGAATGTCGAACTTGTTCTCCGTCTCGGTGCCTTTGGGATCGGAGAGGAAAGCATTGGGACCGAGCGCGGGGTCATTGGGGATGGGAAACAGCCCGGCCAGTTCGGCGCCCAGCGGATCGATAGCGGTATTAGTGCCGCTATTGCCAGTGAAGATGTTGGTGGGCACGCCGGCAGCGGTGGTCCCGATTGGGACGCCGCAGTATCCGTTGGGGTTGCCCGCGTAGTTGTTTTGCGCCAGACGCGAGTTGAAGATCTCATTCGGATACGTGGGATTGCCGCTGCAGTCCAGAACCCCTGTCGCGGTCGTCGGATTCAGAACCGAGGGGAGAAACGCAGAGAAATCTCCGCTAACTTCAGCTGGCGTGGGCACCGTGGATATTTGCGGCAGTCCCTGACTTTTGCGCAGGCCTTCGTAGTCCCCGAAAATGAACATCTTGTTTTTTACGATCGGCCCGCCCAGCGTAAAGCCGAACTGGTTCTGCTTGTATGGCTGCTGACTGGTGTCGAAGTAGTTGATAGCATCAAGTTTTTCGTTGCGCAGAAACTCCCACAGGTCGCCGTGGAGCTGGTTAGTCCCGGACTTGATGACGGCATTCAATATGGCGCCGTTGCCGCGGCCGAACTCAGCGCTGTAGGCGTTGGTGTCGACCTTGAACTCGGCGATGGCGTCCACCGCGGGCTGCACCACGTAGGCGGCGCCGTTGAGCACGTCGCCCAGGTTCGCATTGTTGTCGATTCCATCGAGCAAAAAGTTGTTTTGCAGAGAGCGGGCCCCGTTGGCGCTGAAGCCGTAAGTGGTTTCGGTGCGCGAATTGGGCTCGGAGAGAGCGACGCCGACGCCGAGTAGAGCGAGTTGCGCGTAGTTGCGCCCGTTCAGGGGAAGCGCGTTGATGCGCTTGGCGTCCACCACCTGGCCAAGATCGGAGGTTTCGGTTTCGAGCTGCGCGCGTTCGCCGGTAACCATGACGACCTCCGTCGCCATCCCAGGGTCAAGCTTCAAGTCCACGGCGACGCGATCCTGGATGTTCACTTGCACTGGGCCGGCCACCGCCTTCTTGAATCCCTTTTTCTCGACCGTGACCGTGTAACGGCCGATCTTGAGCGGGCTGGCGACATACTCCCCCGCATCGTTGGTGGAGAGGGTCAACTCAGTGCCACGATCCGCGTCGGTCACGGTGACCTTGGCGCCCGCTATCACCGCACCGCTCTGGTCGCGCACCAGGCCGACAATGGCTCCGGCATCTTTTTGTGCCCATAGCGGCGCGGCAACGGTGAGGATCATAAGAAGAACGAGGACTGAGAGAATTTGCAGGCGAGGTACATGGATGCGCATGGCGAGGCTCCTGGAAGCTAGACCCGAATGTTCGCGAGTACCCGGTCGGGGGCCCGCCGAAAGTTCGGGTATTGGAAGTGCGAGCAATCGGTGTAATATTACGAACTATTACTTTTACTTTCGTTTCATAGCTTTTGTCAACCACGATATTCTGACGAGGTGCCGGAAACACGGTCGCCCAGGCTAGCGGAGTCAAAGATGGCAAAACATCCGGTAGAGCGACAACGAGAAGAGAGGTTATTCATGATTGCCCGCAGGCACGGCATTGCCCTGATCGGTACAACGTTCGGCATGGCTCTCGGTTTCATACTACTATTGGCGGCTTGCTCGAAGTCGCCGAAATTGCCTCCCCAGCTGTCGCTTAAGACCGCTACGGCCAAGCCGGAACCCACACAGCCTTCCACGATCAAGGTGGAAGTGAACGGCGGCGGCCCGGTGGTGCTGACGACGAGCACAGCCGAGTTTCAGGTGAGATCTGACGGTTACGTACCGGCATCTCTGTTGCAGGACGGGAAGAAACTTTCACTCGACGAGCCCAACATTGGCGCTCCCGCCGACAGCGATTTTGTGCGGCTGGGGGGCAAGGATGTGCATTTCACGCTTGATTTCCAGCAGGCGCAAGTGCACGAAGCGATCGGGAAGATGGGCGTGGGGAAGCGGGTGGAGATTCCGGCGCGTCCGCTGGGGCCATCGGGAACGGATTTACAGCGCGTGCTGGCGCTTGAAGTCTATGACAAGTTCCCGAACATTCTGTTGAGCACGGTGGAATACAAAAACACCGGAGCGAGCGAAGTCACCATCGAAAAGAGCGTGAATCAGCGGCGCCGGTTGAACGCGAAACTGGGCGATGCGAAGGCGCATGCGTGGGAAATGTGGTCGTTTCATGGCGCGAGCTACGACTGGGGAAAAGATGATGTGGTGAAACTGACGCCGGCTTTTTCGCAGCCCAACCTCATGGGAGAGATGGTCAAAGGCGGTTATGGTGGCGGGATTCCGGTGGTGGCATTCTGGACGCGCCAGGTGGGAGAAGCGGTCGGACACGTGGAGACTCTTCCCATTTCCGCGGCGATCCCGGCAAAAGTGGGAACCGATGGACGCGTAAATGTCGAGGTGGACTATGACGCCAATATCACGCTGAAGCCCGGCGAGACGTACTCCACTCCGCGCAGTTTCGTTTCGGTGTTTGCGGGCGACTTCTATGAGCCGCTGCGCATCTGGTCGAGCGTGCTGCAGAAGGAAGGCTGGGAACTTCCGAAGCCGTCGATCGAAGCCTACAACGTGAGCTGGTGTGGCTGGGGATACGAGTTCAACGTAACCCCGGCGCAGATGCTGGGCACGGTTCCGAAACTGAAGGACATGGGCATCAAGTGGGTGACGCTCGACGATCGCTGGTTCGACGCTTATGGCGACTGGAATCCCCGCGCGGATACTTTTCCCGGAGATTCCATCAAGAAGATGACCGACGATTTCCACAAGCAAGGCATGCTGGCGCAGTTGTGGTGGCTGCCGCTTGGGGTGGAGGATGGCGAGGGAAAATGGGAATCGCACAAGTACGCGGTCTCGAAGATTGCGCAGGAACATCCGGAGTGGTTGATTCTGGACAAGAACGGCAAGCATGCGCACATGACTCGTGGCTTGGCAGTGATGTGTCCGGCGGTGCCGGAAGTGCGGGCGTATCACAAGCAGCTGACGGAGAAATTCATTCGCGACTGGGGATTCGACGGCAGCAAGCTGGACAATATCTACAGCGTTCCAGCGTGTTACAACCCGGCACACCATCATAAGTCGCCGCAGGATTCGGTGAATGCGATGGGGGATGTGTACAAGGAGATTTTCCAGACGACGCGCGCGTTGAAGCCACAGAGCGTGACGCAGGCCTGTCCGTGCGGCACGCCGCCATCGTTGGCCTGGCTGCCGTTCATCGACCAGGCGGTAACGGCCGACCCGGTGGGAGCGGTGCAGGTGCGACGGCGGATCAAGATGTATAAGGCATTGCTGGGGCCCAAAGCGGCGGTCTACGGCGATCACGTCGAGCTTTCTGCGATGACCAAAGTGGGCAATGACTATAGAGAACACGGCGACGACTTCGCTTCCACGATTGGAGCCGGAGGCGTGGTGGGGACGAAGTTCGTCTGGCCCGATCCCGGACCGAAATTCAAGGACGTTAACCTGACTGCGGCTAAAGAGGAGCACTGGAAGAAATGGATCGGTTTGTATAACGAGAAGATGCTTTCGAAGGGCGAGTTCAGGGATCTTTACGTGACCGGCTACGACTCACCCGAGGGCTATGCCATCGCGAAAGACGGCAAAATGTATTACGCGTTTTTTACGTCGGCCAACTGGAAAGGCGGAGTCGAACTGCGTGGATTGAAGCCAGGGAAGTATCGAGTGAGTGAGTACGGCGAGGGAAAAGACCTTGGCACGGTGGATGCGGCGGCCAATGGCGTGGCGAAACTGCCAGCGGAGTTCAAGGATCATCTGCTGCTCGAAGTCAGTTCGCAGCCGTAAAAGTGCGTGAGGAAAGAGTCCAGCCCCGGAGGGGCGTCAAAGCTTAGTCCAGCGCTTCAGCGCTGGGAAAGAGGAAGAAACGATTCAAGTCCCGGAGGGATGACCCCGTCCTCCCGCAAACGCTCGCAACGTTTTCGCTCACGCCCCGGCGGACAAGCGGTGCGTGCTGCGGCTTTGCGCGATCCCGTACTGGCGGATTTTATAGAGCAGAGCTTTGTAGCTGATCTGCAGCAACGCCGCGGCCTGTTTGCGATTCCAGTTCGTCTCTTCCAGAGCGCGGGCAATGGCTTCGGCCTCGGCTTCATCCTTGGCGTTGCGCGACAGCGATTTCAGTCCGCCGCCGTTCTCGGCCGCCGCGGCTGCGCTTCTGCCATCGGCGTGCGCTCCGCTACCGCCATCGGGCCGGGGCTGCAACTCGGATGCCGCCAGCGTTTCGTCTCCCAGTACCAGATAACGCTTGATGAAGTTGCTCAGTTCACGCAGGTTGCCCGGCCAGGAATGCCGCAGGCATGCCTCCATTAAAGGCGGCGAAAGTGGCAACGGAGAACGCGCGTATGACTCCGACATGCGCGACATGAAATGCTTCAGCAGGATCGGAATTTCTTCCTTGCGCTCGCGCAGCGGAGGCAGCGACATGGTGAAAGCGTTCAGGCGGTAATAGAGATCCTCGCGCAGCCGTTTGTTGGCGAGCGCTTCGGGAATATTGATGTTGGTGGCAGCCAGGATGCGGACGTC
>Ga0187862_10000758_pt1 | contig 35834 bp, 28 predicted proteins | sample June2016WEW_10_1_FD_133003 | JGI IMG/M metagenome (GOLD analysis project Ga0187862, IMG submission 133003) | Peatland microbial communities from SPRUCE experiment site at the Marcell Experimental Forest, Minnesota, USA - June2016WEW_10_150 | ecosystem: Environmental > Terrestrial > Soil >... | reverse complement strand
TTCATTCACACCAGCGATGGCGACGGCCGCCCATAAAGCGAAGACCACCATAAACGCCGCCAGTATTCTTGCCTTATAACCTGATTGTCCTGAAGCCATCCTGTTGCCTCCTGTCGATATTCAACGGGAATAATGCATCAATTTCTGCATCATGCACCCAAACTGCATGTTGGGATCGGATTATTGCCCGAAAAACTGCCGCTGCGCTCCTTAAACCCTTAAAAACCATACGATTTTCAGATCGGACATGCAAGAGATATCTCAGTGGGATCCGTTCTTGCGATTTCAGACACACCTCCATCCCCGGAGTTTTGTAGCCCGCTTTCCGCCTGTGAGAGCGAAAAGGTTCAGGCGAATAAAATGCGATAGTACCGGGTTACTGGAAAAGCCGACGCAACGTGTACGTACCACCTCCGGGCATGGTAGATCACTCTGGCCCCAACCTTTACAAATCGCTTGATGACCCAGTCTATGGATGGTTTGGCGCTCTCAAAACGATATCCAATATCGCCTCGCAACATACATCCCAAATCACAGAGAAAATCGTACCATTGCTTGCCAATGTGGAGAATCCTGCTCGGACTGTGGTGAGAACGACAATGATACTAATATATTAATCAGGCAACCGCCCCCTTACATAACGCCACATAGGAGAGCTGCTTTAACCTCTCAAGTGATTTTGTTTGGGTCAGTACAGGGAGAGCGGATTATCCTGAAAATGCTAAAATTGGCCTCAATGACGCACCACTTGCGTTTATGATCGGGATATAGGACAATTGAACGGGCCTTCCGGGTGTCCCAAGAGGTTTAAGGTGGAATCCGACCCCAAAATACGGTCGGAATCAGTTATTGGGAAAGTTGAGGCATTATTAAGGTTTAAATATTGTCTTCAAACATCTGAGAACCCGAATCTGCTCACACATATTTCCGCCTCATTTGCGGCCGATGCTCTTGTCGCTGACAATCCTGCGGAAGAAGATGACCGGGCGAGAGATGCAGGATGGAGGGGTAATGGCGTCTGAGGTTGTGGAGATGTCAGGCGATCAACTTAAATCGATCGCAGTAAGCGCCGCCTTCCTTTGGGAGAGGGCCGGCCAGGCAATTCCCCCTGTGTGCCCTGGACCGCTGCAAGAGGAGACAGAGTCCAAACTAAAAAAATGGCTGGAAGTGACAGCCGAAGGGGACCGGGAACTCTTTGAAAAGCGTCTTTCTTACGACGGACTCCATTTGAATACGGCGGGCTCGCTTTTGGAAAGTGTCAAAGTTCTGCCCGGTATGGAAGCACCGCTGTGGACTGCGGTCTTAAATGAAGTCTTGCGCAAGATGCCCGGTTTTCGCCCGCTCGGTCCGAGACCCGACCTCCTTGAAAAATGCGCGTTTTTAGACAAAGACGAACCCATTCCATTTGAGGAATTGCTGCTGCCGTTCATCGATGTGGCACGCGATAGAATAGTCGCAGCAACGATGGGCAAATATCGTTTTCTGGCGGACAAAGCTCGTGCCGGCCTTGAACGCTCCCTTTTACAAAGGCTCTCCTTTTTAAGCGCACGTGTCTTGCTGGTAGAATTCCGCACCTTTCTAGCATGCCGGCAAATGTTTGGACAAAGCCGTCTCGATTCGCCAGGCAGCAACGATTCGCGGGAAAACTACCTGAGATTTGTCAATGCCACATACGAGGAAAGCTGGGCGCCTCTTTTCGAGGAATATTGCGTGCTGTCCCGCCTGATGGCCACCGTACTTATCCTGTGGGTGGAAGCCACCGACGAATTTCTGCAGCGATTTGAAAAGGACCTCCCGGAACTTCGAACCGTTTTCCTCGGCCAGGGAGATCCCGGGATTATCGCCAATGTCAAGACGGGCCTCTCAGATCCTCACGACGGAGGGCGCACGGTCCTGCTGATTGAATTCCGTTCCGGAGCGAAGGTGGTATACAAGCCCAAGAGTCTCGATCTGGATATTCACTATTTCCGCCTTGTCGACTGGCTGAATGGCCTTGAGCAGACCCTTTCTCTGCGCTGTTTGAAAATAGTAAGCCGCAACGGCTACGGCTGGGTTGAATTTGTTGACAACTCGGTTTGCAGGGAGGAAGAAGACGTTCGCCGGTTTTACCGGCGATCTGGCCTGTTTCTTTGCCTCGTCTACGCGCTCAACGGAGTGGACTTCCATTACGAAAACATCGTGGCATGCGGGGAACATCCGGTTCCAGTCGATCTGGAAACGATTTATCATCACGCTACACACAGCCCTGTCGAGGACACCGACCTGACGGATGCTGTTTCAGAACTCCTGCGGGATTCCGTCCTGGGAACGCATCTGCTTCACAACCCCGTTAAATTCCTGGGCCGGTATATTGACATTTCCGGCCTGACGTACTCGGCCGAGGATGAATTCGAGTTGCTAACCTGGAAAAAAGTGAATACGGACAGCATGGACTACAGCTATGAGATCGTTAAATCTCAATTTTCCGATAACCTGCCAAGATTCAATGAGAAATACGTATCACCCTACGACTGCGTTGAAGAAATCGTGGATGGATTCGGGCAAATGTATCGACTGCTTGTCGAGCATAAGGGAATTCTTCTGGCTGAAGGCAGTCCGTTGCACCATGTATTCCGGCAGGAGGCACGTTTCGTTTTCCGCGCTACCGCTTTCTATATGTCAGTTTTGAAAAATGCATCGCACCCCGCTTATCTCCGTGATGGAGTCGATCATTCCATACAGTTGGAAATACTTACCCGGTATTTTTTGATGTCGAGATGGAATGGAAAGCCCGAACTCTGGCCGCTCGTTCGGGAAGAATTGGAAGCCTTGTGGAGAAGCGACATCCCCAAGTTTGCCGCCTTTGGAGACCAGAGTTCTTTAACGAAACAATCCGGCGAAATTATCCCCGATTGTTTTCCGGTTTCCGCCTGGGACAGGGTTCAGAAGAAGATTCGAAATCTTGGCGAAAAGGACCTGGAGTGGCAGATATCGCTGATCAAGGGTTCTCTTAATGCCCGCTATGCCAAAAGGCATGGGAGTTACCAATCCCTGGAACGACATGCAGACGGCCCTAATGCGATCCCGCTTCTAACCAGGGAAGAGTTGTTGGCCGGCGCCGTGGCGGTGGCGGGCGAAATCCAGGGGGCCGCCGTCTATGCGGAAAAGGGAGAACCCAGTTGGCTGGTTCTGGAGCACCTGCCGGGGGTTGAGCAATTTCGTCTGAATGCCGTAAACTACGATCTTTACAGCGGCAGGAGCGGGATCGCGCTGTTCTTCGCTGCGCTTGAAAGGGCATTGCCCGGCCTTGGCTATCGCGATACGGCTTATTCCACTTTGACGCCCGCGCGCCGTTGGCTTGGGCGTGCCGAGGCCAGGGAGATCGAATCTCTGGGAATCGGGGGGGTGCTCGGCCTGCCATCCATAGCCTACACGCTCGCGCGCGTCGGTACATTTTTCAACGACGCCGATTTGCTGGAAGAAGCGAAATGCGCTGTTCTACGGATAGGCAAAGAACAAATCGACTCCGATAGTGTTCTGGACGTGATCGGCGGGTCGGCTGGGACCATCCTCTGTCTCACGGCCTGTCACAAAGCCATTGGGGCAGGTGAAATTCTCGATAAGGCTGTGGCTTGCGGCCGCCATTTACTGGCAAAGCGCGAGGTGAATGAGTCAGGTTTAAGAGCCTGGCCCACTATGGGGAAGAGACATCTTACGGGCTTCTCGCACGGCGCCGCCGGCATAGCCTATGCTCTTCTCAAACTTTACCGGGAAACCGGAGACCGGGAGTTTTACAATGCTGCGCAAGAGGGAATCAATTTCGAGAACCATGAGTTCGTGCCGGAGAAGAACAATTGGCCGGATCATAGAGAGTTGAACCAAAAAGGCAGCAAAGAGACAGGGCCGAACTTTTCGGTCTCCTGGTGCCACGGCGCGCCGGGAATCGGACTCGCGCGACTCGGAGCATTGGATGTCATGGACTCACAGAGCATCAGAAACGATATTCGATGTGCCCTAATAACCACGGAGCAATGCGGCGAGTTGACGCAGGACCACATCTGTTGCGGAAATGCGGGGCTTGCGGAAACACTGCTGGTTGCAGGCGGCAAGCTTCACGATCCAGGGTGGACGCAGAAGGCTTTGCGGATCATGTCGAATATTGCCGTACGAATCAAAGGAGGCTCAATCGGCGGAGACACGTTCAGGAACGGCTTTTGCCACCCCAGCCTGTTTCAGGGCGCGGCGGGAGTGGGCTACCAGTTCCTGCGCCTGTCCTGTCCCGAGAAAATCCCTTCCGTCCTTTTGCTGGAATAAGTTACGCAATTACGTGCACGGATTGTCCCCATAACATGGAAGCGAACGGGGCACGTCTAATTCCCCTGGAAAAGGAGGCAGCAATCTTGACCGAGGAAGAACTGAGGAAGGCCATAACAAAGATATTCAAAAGATCGCAAACGGACCTGGAATTCCGTAAACTCTGCCTGATCAATCCTTCGGAAGCAGTCCTGCAAGTCTGCGGTAAGCCCCTTCCGGAAGGTGTTAAAATTAAATTCCTCGAACCGGAAACGGGGTCACCTCGGGCGGAAAGCGATAAGCCGTCGGTCGACGATGAGTGAGGATCATCGTCAAATCAGCTTGATTCATCATCGATTATCTTGCAGCGTCACCACGGGTATTGCTGCGTTTTAGCCATCAGGGGCCCAGCCCCTTCCTGACCCGTAAATTTCAGGACCAAGAGGACTGAAGCCATGCTTAGCGGCGCTCCGCTTCGGCTCATAAATCTTTGGCGGCACGAGGGACGATGCATGGCCCGCTGGAGTCATTCAAGCCGAAAGCTCCTGTTCCGGAGCCTTGCCCCTTCTGCATAAGCGACTGAAGCCGGTCCTGAACCCCCGATGCACGCATGTGAAAGGCCGCGGGGCGTCAAGGGCGCAGTCAAGGGCCTCGTACAACACATCAACGCTTTTCGTTTTGCGGCCCGCTTCGATATCGCTTCCTATTACGATTCCATCCAGCACCACACGCTCCTCGACCTGCTGGACAAGGCCGGTGTGGAGGAGTCTTTTCGGGCTTTGGTGCGTCAATACCTCGAATTGCCGGATCAAAAACGCACCGGGCGGGGCATGGTGGCGGGTAGCGGGCTCTCTCCACTGCTGGGCGCCCTTTATCTGCTGCCGCTCGATGATGCCATGGACAGGCTTACTGCCAAAACGGGACTTTACTATGTTCGCTACATGGACGATATGCTCATCCTGGCGAAAACCCGCTGGCATTTGAGGACCGCCATCCGGGAGCTTATCGGAGTGACGCTCTCGCTGGGCCTGGAACTGCATCAAAAGAAACGCTTTATCGGCCGTATCGACAACGGTTTTGATTTCCTGGGGTACCGGATTCACCCATCCCGCAAGCTGCGCACGTCCACAGAAAGTTTGCAGCGTTTAGCGACCCGTGCTCGCCGGCTTTACGAGCAAGGAGCCGAAACTTGTCGGCTCCGGCAGTACGTGACCCGCTGGACACACTGGCTTTGGGGTGGACTCGATGGACATGTGTCCCGCAAAGGAGGCCTTAGGCGCTACCTGGTTTTCGTTCTCAAACAATTGCAGATCGGCGGGGTCTCCCTTCCGAGGAGGTGAAGCTTCCCCCTGTCTCCGACGGGGAGAAGCTGCCTCCACCTCCGGATCGCAATTCTGGCACGACATGGACCACTCGTGCATGCTCGTCTCTCGGCGAGTGGCCCGCGCGCCTCAGCACGAGCGGGAACATGGACAAACCGGTGTGGAGGTTGGGGATTGCCCTGCCGCCACTTTTTCCAAATCCACGTCCGGAACTTCATATGGCAAAACAGGCGGAAGAACAAAATACCATGCCTTATCCGTTTTCTCCAGCATGCGGACCTCGACGTCCGGGGGAATCTCCACGCCTCCCTCGCTTAACACTGCCGCTGGCTCGGCCAGCAATTTCTTCTTGAATCCAGCCTCGCACCGAGCCTTGGCGGTAATCTGCTGCCATTTCCTGGCTTGCTCTCCCTGGACCATGGTGCTTCTCCTTTTGTGGGGGTGTGAGGTTCTTTCCGATACCGGCATTGCCTGGATTGACAATCTTTGTCCTGAACATCTACAGCACAGTACCACAAAATACATGCCATTGTAAAGCAACTTGGCAAGTGCTTGATCGGACAGCAAAAAGGAGCAGGCATGATCGGCGTCCCGCATCGGTTTATTTTAAAATATACGCTTGTCCGTGTTTTGCTTCACTATGCCGTAGTTTTATCAGTACTATCTCACGCGATGCGTCGAAATGATCCGCCCTGGGGCCGGTCAGCCGGGAGGGAAGCCAACTGGGCTTCACGGCTTCCATCTCGCGCGAATCGCCGCCAGGCCGTAAAGCTCGACCATCCCGGTTCCAGCACGGCAAATGGGCTTACTCGGGGTTCTCGATGCACAACCAGGGCAATATCTGAGGCCACTGTACGTAACAAATCCTGAAAATGCCGGTCAGTCAAGCCCATGGAAAGTCAACCTTGCTTGCCAATTTCGAAAGAGTCCGGTTTGCAGCGATTCGGTAAACAAATGATTCGAAAACGGCGAAGATTTTGGAGTTTGGTTTCTTAACAACGAGCAGAGTACGTGGAGTTTCCCTTTTCCGTGCCGAACGTCTCGCATGACACTCGCGGGTGCACCGCATCTCTATCCATGCGATTGGCTGTCAATCTTTTCAGTTCTATGATGCAATACTTGCAAATCCTCTGTTTGTTCCATAACGAAAAACTCCGTCGAGTCCATCTCTTTTTTAAAAAGGGGTGCAGATGAAGAAAGGTTCTAATCCGAATGATGCATCAGCCTGATCACCAACGGATCTCGATGGGCATTTCTGGTTCGTCTACAGCACTAAAAACCTCTGAGGACAACTTGATGGCCATAAAACCATCGCCAACGCAAAAGCGGAATCGGCCAAATCCTTCCGTCTCACCACCTTAGGGTTCAGCTTCTGCGCCTTGCGATAGCTTCCCCCCGCCTCTATCTGACGGGCATCAATACGAATGAGGGAGCAGGTGTTGGTGCTAAAAGTACATTTCGTACATATTCCGGCTTCGCAAGAAAATTTTTGGATGGTGAATCATGGTGCAGGAACAGAGAAGGAGGAGGCGGGCGCGGAAAGGAGCCGCCATAAATAGGTGTGACCAGAGATCTCAAAAACCAGTCTCATTGGCCTGTCACTTGCTTGTTCGATTGGAAAATCGCATGGGTTGCGGACTTTGGGGTTGCACCAAAAGTTTCTTAGGGCAGAATCCAACCCCAAAATGCGATTCCGGTGAATGGGGTATAACTTGAAGCACTATTCAGGTCCGATATGTACAAGTATCGGCCAATAGATTATCTTCGAGACTCGCAAAGGGGATTTCCATGCCGGTAAAACATATCTACAGCAGCTGGATTGCCGCAGCGTTTCTCATCCCTCTTGGACTGGCAACGATTTGTCTCGCGGCGGCTTTGCCTTTTGTGCTCCAAAGTCCCATTTTAGGGTTCGTCCTGATGGGCCTTCCCCTGATATTTGCCGGTTTTGTCGCTCTGCTGCATGGATTCGCAGCGGCATTTACCCGGATTGAAATCACGGAAGACGAGCTAAAACTTACCGTTCCGGGGTGGCGCGGTTTTCCAGTGCCACCGTTGCATAGAGCATCTTTTGGATGGAGTGAGGTGTTGGCGGTGCGTCACCGCACAGAGATCTATCGCGTGGCGATTCTACCTTTTGTGCTCGCCGTGCCGTTTCCGGTGGACGTATACGCCATAGATACAAGCCGGCAGCGCTTTATCCTCGGGGGACGATCTGTTGCCAGGCTGCCGGGAGTTGTAGCGGAAATATCCGGCCGATCCGGGCGTCCTCTTCAATCCGAGCGAAAAGTGTGGGCTGGACTTGTGAGTACCCTTTTGAGGGGAGCGCCGCCCTGGCAGTAGCATTCACCGTATGAGATAAATAATCCAAAATCTGCCAAAACTGCACCAATCGGAAAAGTTGTGACCGTCAAATACCTACAGTTTCAAAAACCCCCAATGAATTGAGGAGGTTGGGAAGCCCACAGGTATTGATTCCACTCAAGGGGTTGAGGGTTCAAATCCCATCGCCGGCTCCAGAATGCCCCAACACCTTATACGCAACGAGTATTCCTCGTTTTAAAGCCCATCCAGTAAATGTGTATATCGGCTTGTCATGGCAACGGTTTAGTGTCCGAGCAGGTTCTGTAAGGTAAAAATATCCACCTCTCCTGGGCTTGCTAACCTGGAGGCGAAGGGACCCGCACTACGTTTTGATGTAACCTTTCAGTAAGCTTCTTATGATATAAGTCAATCATACATTACGCCGTAAAAGACTGGGTGGCATTTGCAGAAGTCTTCGGAATGCCGCTTAGCATCGGCGAGTACGAGCCCGTTGCATCCAAGGCCGGGGAGGAAAGCAATTGGAACAATTGCTCCCATGACGGGGGAATCGGGGTGGACGATTACACGATATGGTTATCGTCAAGTGAGAAAGAACTTGACACCCGTAGCAAAATAAAGAGAATCTTTACCATATGAGAGATAGCTCCTGACAGCTGACAGCCACAGTCGGAACGGTGGGATCTTAAGAATAGTCGTCTGGAAAGGGGGTGAGTCGCCACTTGAGGAAATTTTAGTGGGGAATCCATGCAATCCCGGCCTCCGGGCTCGATTGCAAGATTCCTGCTTTTCGCGGTCGTTTCTCATCAACTAAAAGGAGGTGGAAAAAATGGAACATCAGGACTCGCGACAGGATAAAGATAGGCTCGTCGATCCGAGAGTACCCTACGAGCCGCCTAAAGCAACTTTCGTTCCCCTCAACCTCGCAGAGCGGTTAATGCAGCAGTGTGTTCATACTATCCCGCAGGGTTGCGGCGTAAGTTATTCGTGATACCTCATTAGCCGTTGATGCCCTGGCTTTGGGTTCTTGGGAAACCGTCATGAGAGGCGAGCCCTACGGGCCCTGCCGAGGAAAGGGACGTTCCAGGGATTCCTCGTAGGCATCGTTACGGCGCGATGCCGGGCCTGATGTTCGCGCCTGAAATCCGGTCAACGGATTGGAGGCTCGGACGTTAAAACAGGCCTGTAGGGCATGTGAGGGATCTGAAAAGGGGGCGAATGCTGTATTCGCCCCTCGTTTTTCCGGCAACGAGATCGTTGCGGTCATGTCATCAGAAATTATTTCGACCTCACTCGTATTGGCATATGTCTCATCAACAACCACCGGAATTAAGAATCGGACTGTGAGCACTCGAACCGATCAGCCGGGGTGAAATGAATTTTCGGGGTACTCGACCGCGGAATACCTCTTGGAGTGGTTATGAAACGCAAGGATGACTTGTTGTTACAGAACGTGGGTGGTCAAGACCTTCTGGTGCCTCTGGGATCCAAGGTTTTGGACATGAACGGCATGGTGGTGCTCAACCCCACAGGACGCTACATATGGGAACTCCTGGCTGAAGATCGTTCCCTTGAAGACCTGGTGACCGCAGTGGTGGCCCGGTTCAAAGTAGGAGCTGATCGGGCCGGCGCCGACGTCCGGACATTCGTAGACGATTTAAGTCGAAAAGGGTGGATTGACATATGACCGGAGTGCCTACCGAATACGGTCCGCTGGTAAGGGAGTTGCACGAACGAGCGGCAAGGCTCCGCCAGCCCATTAACGGCGCCTTTGAGCTGACCTCTGCCTGCAACCTTTATTGCCGCATGTGCTATGTGCGACATTCCGCTTTCGACAGGACGGTTCGCGGAAAAGAACTGTCGGCCGTTCAATGGTTGGAGCTTGCCCGGCAGGCTAAGGATAACGGCTTGCTCTTCCTGCTTCTTACAGGTGGGGAGATCTTCCTGCGGCGTGACTTTTTCGACATATATGAGCCTCTGACTCGCATGGGGCTTATCATCGCGCTGTTTACCAACGGCACCCTGGTAACGCGTGCAATTGCGGAGCGGCTGGCTCAGGCCCCTCCGAACCGCATGGAGATCACCCTCTACGGGGCCACAGCCGCCACTTACGAGGCGATCACCGGTGTCCCCGGTAGTTTCGCTGCCTGCTGCGCGGGCATTGAAGCCCTTGTGGCTAATCGTGTTCCGCTTGGCCTCAAGACCACCGTTACCCGGTACAATGTGGATGAACTGGAAGACATGCGGCAAATGGCCCACAACTGGGGTCTGCCTTTCAGTGGGGCCTGGATGCTTTCCCATCGGCCCGACGGCCAGCCGTCAGACGTTGAAAATTGTCGATTGTCAGCCGCGGAGTGTGTCGAACTGGAGGCGACCGACCGGGCCTCCGCAGAGGAATGGAGCGAGGCCGCCCTTAGAGAGTTACCTGCGGACAATCACTATAATTTCTACTGCAAGGCAGGCAAGGCCGCATTTACGGTCAACCCGTCCGGTGATATGAATACCTGCCTGCTGCTGCCTGAGCCGGCTGCCCGGCCCCTCGATAGCGGTTTTAAGGCCGCATGGGCGCAGGTGGGAAAGTATGTCGATTCCGCACCGCCACCCTCATCGGTTTGCCTCGCCTGCGATGCGAGAGTCTACTGCGGACGATGCCCTGCGTGGTCACTTATCGAGACCGGTACGCTGACAGCTCCCGCACTCTTTTGGTGCGATATCGCGCGAGCACGAAAGGAGCGCTATGAGTGGCCCGCGTGATATTCCCATTAGCATCGCCGATGTTTTGATCGAGTTTAGGAGTCCGTTTTCCTTTCCAACCTCGAATCCGAGTCCGGTTTTCTAGTGGGGTCAGTACAATGATCGTCCACGCTCGCGAACTGATGCCCGTCATCCTCGCGGCCCTGCAAAGGGGTCAGCACGTCAGGCTGACGGCCACGGGGGGCAGCATGCGTCCCTTCCTTCATAACGGCGATGTGGTGGAGCTTGAACCGCTGGATTCCTTGCCTGTGATAGGAAATGTGGTGCTGGTCCGGTGTGGGTCCGACCGCGAACGATATGTTTTGCATCGACTTGTGCGCGTGAAAGGCGAAAAGCTCTTCATACGTGGTGATGCGCAAACGTCTTGTGAAGGGCCCTTTACGCAAGGAGACGTTCTGGGCAGAGTCACAAAATGCTATTCCAATGGACGCACTCGCAGGCTTGATTCCGGACTATGGCGTTTTGCCGGGCTGGCATGGCATCTGTGCGCCCCTCTCAGTATTTGGTTGCTCCGACTCACTGTTCAGCTCCGGGGGGATCGGAGAGAGAACATTTGAGGTTTACGCCTCGGTCCCGATCCTTTTTGAGAGGTTCAAACTGTGGTTAATGAAATGCCTGGAGACGACCCGGAATGAATGACCTTCCCTCTCATAATCAGGTTTCAACCGGGACTAAAACGGAGCCGTCATGGTTTTCCACAGCAAAATCTTTTTTATGCTCCGTACTCAGGTATGCCGGCAAAAAAGCTTGGGTCTACTTCACGTTGATGATTCTCCAAGGTCTTACCGAAGGTGTCGGCCTGGTTATGTTGATTCCACTCCTGCACCTTATAGGCTTTGATGAGGGAGGAACATCCGACAGAACATCTTTCCTGGTGCGGGCTCTTTTCGACAAGACCGGACTTCCCCTCACCCTGGAAACCATTTTGTGCGCCTACATAGTCATAGTTGGAACGCATGCTATAGCAAGCCGGTACCTGGAAGTACTGAATGCAAGGCTGAGTTTCGGCTATACTCAATTCATGCAGGACCGTGTATATAATGCCTTTGCCAGAGCCGAGTGGCTATGCTCGACACAAATGAGCGGGTCCAACGTAATCCGAGTTCTAACCAGCGACCTGGTTCGGATCGGGTACGCTACCAGGCAACTGCTTGAACTCATTGCCGTAGTTGTACTTACCATCATATATATAGGTGTAGTTCTGTCAATATCGTCCGTTATGGCTTTTTTCGTTCTGGCCAGCGTCACGGTGATTTTTGTTCTTCTGCGACCTTACAGAAGACAGGCGTATAGTTTGGGCGAGGTGTACCAGAAAGCGACAAGTAATTTGTATTTCGTGGCAAACGAACATATCAGCGGCATGAAGGTTGCCAAGAGCTACGGCCTGGAATCAGAGCATGCTGCGAGATTCTCTGTAATAACGAAACGGGTTGCGGCAAAGGGTATTCGCTTCCTTCAGGTGGACGCTGCCACGCAAATGTGCCACCAGATAGGGGCAGCCGTTGCTCTTAGCGCCTTTTTCTATATCGGGGCAAAACTCATTGCCATACCTTCGTCCAGCCTGATATTCGTCGTGTTTGTATTTGCACGCCTTTCACCAAAGGTATCCCTTATCCAACATTTTACGCAATTTATTAGTAACTGCCTCCCGGCTTACCATGCGGCGACTCTCATGCTGAGGCGTTTTGAGGTGTCAGACGAACCACCGCCTCCATCCCTTGTTCGACCTCTTCCGCTTAGAAACGCAATTCGTATAAGTCAGGTATCCTTTTCTTATAACGGCAATGAAGAACGCCACGCTCTATGCAATATAGATCTTGTCATTCCCGCGCGAAGCACAGTCGCCGTGGTTGGTACGTCCGGCAGCGGGAAGACAACTCTTGCCGATCTCATCATGGGACTCGTCGCACCTTCCCATGGTGCGATCTTCGTTGATGGAATGCCACTCACAGGTGAGTTGGTTCACCACTGGCGAAGCTCCATCGGATACGTGCCCCAGGAGACTTTTCTTTTTCACGATACAATTCGGGGCAATCTTCTGTTGGTCAGGCCCGGCGCGGCGGAGGGGGAGCTTTGGGAAGCGCTTCGGCATGCCGCTGCCGACACTTTCGTTGCGGCATTTCCCGATGGACTCGACACTGTCGTCGGCGACAGAGGCATACGGCTCTCGGGCGGGGAGCGACAGCGGATTGCTTTAGCGAGAGCTCTATTGCGGAAACCGACCGTGTTGATTCTCGATGAGGCAACCAGTTCCCTTGATACGGAAAACGAACGACGAATTCTTGATGCTATCGAAGGGCTTCACGGAGAGCTGACGATGGTTGTCATCGCCCACCGGCTTTCCACGATTCGAAGAGCAGATAGTATTGTGGTTTTGGAACAAGGCCGGATTGTGGAAACCGGCACATGGGTATCGCTTTCGCAAAAAGAGGGTGGCCGGTTTTGGGAGCAGATGGCGCAGCAGAATTGAGCCCATAATCGAGATCCGAAAACCCTCCTTTAGTCGGAAAGGTTCTCATATCTGGGCCAAGATCGAAAATTCCCTCTGCTATGCACTTGCGAACCTTTGCAGGACCAAACTCAGCAGAACAAAGATTATCCCTTGCAGTTTGAGCACAGAACACCTCATCATAGATGACCGGTTAGCTGCGCGGTTTATTGACATGCTCCAGCGGTTCAATCCTTCAGCGCCTGTCAGCATCCTGGTTTGGGAGTGCAGCTTGAACATCCATTACCACTCGCACACGTCTAGAAGCCTTGTATTTTGGTGACCCACGACGTAGCCCGCCATCCTGTAGCTGCCCCACCACTGCATGTAGCCGCTGCCCCCGCCGTAAGGGCCGGGGGGCACGCTCATCTTCCCATAGAATGTCCCGTCCGGGTTATAGGTAAAGACTGAGACCCCCGATCTCTCCGTGTGCTCCCACGTCCCGACGAGCGGAAATCCCTGCTGGGCAATGGCCCGGTCAGTCAAAGAGACTGCTGCAAGGGCAACCAGGGCGATGACAGCGATGCAGGACTCGCGAAAGAAACGGCCGCTGGGGCGTCACAGGATATAGGAGGAAGACTTTTTCGAAGCAATTGATGTCAAAATCATATGATCTCCTTCTAACAGGAGCAGGAAACTGTTTTTTTTGCAACACTCCCGGTTACTGGATTTCTCCAGGTTACTCCCGCCACTGCACGACCGGAGGAATCGGGAGTAATCGCAAACGGGGTGATCTTACCATAAATGTCCCCCGCTTTTCGTTCACCTGGACCTACCTGGTCATCGCCAGCCGCAATCCACAATGATCAATTCTTCTGAAATCGTCAGGCAATATGCCACGGTATGCAGCCCGCGCAAACCACGCGCTGGCAAGCCACGATCCGCCTCTAATGACGTGAAATGAGTCGCTCGCCGGTCCTTGCGGATTGCTGTGTGGACTCTCCTGGTAATATGTCGGACCGAACCAATCCTGCACCCATTGCCACACATTCCCGCTCATGTCGTATATCCCCAAACCGTTCGGTGACTTTGTGCCTACACGATGTGTCATGCCGCCTGAATTGCCGGAATACCAGGCAACAGTGCCTGCGCGATTGCTACCGGAATATTTCTCCCTTTTGCCTCCGCTTCGTGCTGCATACTCCCACTCGGCTTCTGTAGGAAGACGGTACTTCTTGCCTGTCAGCTCGTTCAGTTTGGCAATGAATATCAAGGCATCTTCCCATAATATCTGTTCCACCGGGCAGTTGCCCCCACAAGCCTGGAAGTGAGAAGGATTTTTACCCATCACAAACTGCCATTGCGCCTGGGTTACCGGGTACTTACCGATATAAAAGTCATCGACGCACACCTCATGCACAGGTTTTTCATTCTCGGCGCCGTCGCCGAAAGTGTCACCCATCTGGTAGCAGCCGCCTTTAACATACACCATCTCGATTTCCGGCGCGGAATCGGCCAACCCTTCAAAGGCAAATAATAGTGCGCATGTAAGGATAACGCGTATTCCCGTTGTCATCTCCATTCCCTCTCGAACCGGATGCCGATTTTGACCTAAAGACCATTGCCCCGAGCAGTCGAATCCACGGATGAGACTCGTCACACTATCGGGAGTACGGGAGGCCCCTTCGCTTTTTGCCCAAATTCACCAAATATGATCACTGCAAAATGCGCCGAGCGCACCCGGCAATAGGGCGCGAAGCCGTGATTATTCTACGCCGAAATCCCCTGTGACGTTAGCTAAATTTGCCCGCCTTCAGTTCAATACAGTGCGGTAAGTTGCGGCAAATCGAAAGTCAGGGGCAATACAAAGGGCTCGGTTAGTCATTTCACTCGGCAGAATTCTCCCCCCTTTCCAAAGACGGTTTATTCAAGATATTCTCGGCAGCGGTCGATCAACTGCGGATCATGTATTCCGGAGAAACCGAATCCCTTCCAACGATAGGCAGCAATGCGTCTTTCAGGCGATCCGGGTTCGAGCCTGATAAAAGAATCTCCTCGGTGTTCGGCGCACAATACCCCGCTGTCCCCGGGGAGAAGAGCAGCATCCAGGAGCGGCCAGGCAAGCCCTGTTCCCTTCCATTTCGGGATAAGCGCCTCCGGGCGCACCTCATAGACGCATGGACGCAGGCCCTCCTCCTTGTCCATCTCGGAATAATGGCGTTCGAGTGTAAACAGGTATTCAGCGGGTTGAGGGCCGCCGACTTTCATCGATTCGATGGAAACAATCTTCGCATGACGTGTCTTCCAAAGGACTTTCCCTTCACGGTTTGCTTTGAGCAGAAGTCCCGGTTGACGCCCACCCTGCGCCGAATTGCCTTCAGGCCTCAGAGTGATGCCTCTCACCATTAAACAGGGCGCAAGCTTCAAACCGCATCCGGACAGCTCCCTTTCAACTTCGCTGTCCACACCGTTTACGGCCGGCAAGGTAGATGACTCGGCAGTCCGGGTTCGGATACCGGAGCATGAGACCGTTTCGCCCCGGATTCGGCAGTCTGCCAACAGGCCTTCCTTGGTCGATGAATATTTTTGATCGAAGACCAGGTTCCCGAGGGAATAAAATATCGGCCTGCCATTAATACATTCAGGTTTTTGAACAACATGAGGATGATGACCGACAATTATATCAGCGCCGTGTTTTATAAGCCACTTGGCGGCTCGGCGCTGTCTTTTGTCGGGCCAGTCAAGAAATTCACTTCCCCAGTGAATATAGACTACCACCAGGTTTGAGAGGTTCTTTGCCAGGCGAAGCTTTTGCCGGAGGTCTATGCCGGGGACATCGACAGCTTCTTTGTCCCTGCCCGGAATCATTGAAAGAGTGATTAAACCGACGGTCAAATTGTCGAAGTTGATAAACTGAGGAGAGTCCTCATAGGTGAGGGCTGTCATGCCATTTTGCGCAATGAGCCTGCGGGAGGTTTCGAGCCCCGTTCGCCCCAGGTCCGAGCTGTGGTTGTTTGCGAGACCGATGGCTTTGAACCCGGCTTGGCTCAGAAGAGGTATAAACTCATCCCGGATGGAAAAACATGTCTCTTGCGCCGATTTGAGGCAGCTATCGGATGAGCCGACCGCTCCTTCCAGGTTTCCGGCCGCCCAGTCGAAGCCCGAAAGCATGGATTGCAGCGCACGGCTCAGGGCCTGCGGATTGTGGAGCAACCGGCGTTCCACTCCGCGTGACAGAAGAATGTCCCCGGCAAACAGCAGCCGCACTTCCGATTTTTCTCCGCCGTCCGATGTCCCGTGCGAAAGGGGGACAAGTATGAGCCAGACGACGGTGAAGATCGACAGAAGATTCAGAACGGATCTTTCGGTGGACATGCAGGCGAACTCCCGGACACAAAAGGCTCGATCCATCCGGGATGTTGCATGGATGGAAGTGACGCCAGCCATTCTTTGTCATTCATGAGGCGCTTGGAAGCAAATTCATAGAAGGAGTACACAGCGCCTTTGACGACTTCCTTTCGACCGAAATATGGCACGATGTGGTCCCACTCCATCGGTCTGCCGACTGCCGCCATCAAGAACGCGACATTTAGCGGTCCACCCCTTGCCACGTCAGCGATCTTCGGCATCGGATCGGGATTGGAAAGAGCATATTGCTCGCTGGCCAGGCTCTCGAAGATGAGAAGATTATGTTCCGCTATCCGGCCAATGTGCAGGATCTCGTCATATTCCTGGTTTGAGAGTGGTTCTCCTTTTATCTCTTTTTCTGCCATTGTTTTGAAAAGAATCGCTTCTGACTCTGTTTCGGACAGCCGGCGCAAAATCCCTTCCTTGAGGGCCTCCCGCTCATCCTCAGTATCATAGACCTGGATCGTATCGTTCGAAGCATCCCATGATGTTATGTACCGTTCCATCGCGTGGAAAAGCTTCGCAATCGCATCGAACGCCCCCGGGTCCGGTTCTACATAACCTCTGGGCGCTGCCAAAATGATGGGCTCGAAAGCCGCTTCTCCGCACTCCGCAACGGTCCTTTCGTTCACCAGAACTGTTGCGTGACGCAAAGTGGCCCACGACGCAAGCCCAGTCTGAAGCCTCTTTGTGCGCCACAATTCCCTGTCATGGCCTCCGCCGGGAGACGGCACGTTATCCGACCATTGAACGGCAAGCGCTTCAATCCATTTGTTGTAGATATCGGCATCGTCCCCGGCGCCTTTCCCGGTCTCAGCCAATCGCGTCCGAAGGGTTTCCAGCGTTTTTCGAAGCGAAGGGTACTTTTCGATTTCGGTTGCAAGAAGAGAGGTGGCAAAATCGCTGCCCAGCGCCGATGCGATATCCAGCGCCGAGGATATCAGCCGCGGCCCCGAGGGGCCTTTTACCTGTTCGGACTCGGGCCAGTCCGGATGGAACACTGTCGATAGAAGTATCTCATTGTCCAGTCCCCATGAAAGTGGGAAGAGCCGAACCTCTGACGGGTGTTTTACATAGGGGGGCTGCTTGCTTTTATCTTCCCAAATTACGGGAGACCTCGAAGGAGCAATGAAGAAACTGTAGGCAGCTATCCAGGAGCGCGCTTTTGCTTTTACCTCGAGAGGTATTTTTGACAGGTCGTCGGACGGCAACGCCTCGCCTGCCAGCAGGGTCAGATAGTTGAATGCCTTGAAATAGGACTTCATACTGTCACTTGAATCGTAATGCCCGCGGGGCTTTAACCCGGCGAAGTCCACTTCTTTCCCTAGAATGGGGGAGAACTCTTTGCCGCCTGCTTTTTGAATTCTTTGCACCTCGGAGAGCACGTTCTCGTTTTCACTCTCAGCTTTCTTCATATTCATCAGAGTGGAAAAGACTTTCATCCATGGAGAATCTGGCTGGACCTGCCGAAAATAGCCATCCGCTTGCTGGACAAACTCCCAGAAAGCAGGTATGGCCTGCTGCCTCTCACTGACTATAAATGTGCCTTCGTATGCCGCGGCAAAAAGTTCCCAGAAAACGTCCGTGGTCACCAGATAGGGCCGCGTGGGAGTAGATGGATCGTATTCGCCGCACTGGTAGGCTTCGAATTCGTACATGGAGTAGAGCTGGTCATCGGGAAGGTCCCTTAACAACCCCCCATTTTTGGTCAACAGTTCCTCGTCACCTTTGTCATCAGCAAACATCCAGGCATTGGCAACGTCCGCCAGGGGAATCGGCAGGGGCACGTAAACCAGGACCGGCGCCCTGCCTTTATTGGTTAGACCTACGATCCCCTTGCCGTCGGGGACGGAGGAGGGAGTAGAAAGGAAGCTGTATTCAGAGGCAAGGAGGTCCTTTTTCCTCCCGTGGCGGCTGATGAGAGTGACGCCCGCGGACCCCGGGCGCCAGTGGATCTGTGCGAGGCCGTTGGGGACTGGGATTAAAGTCCCTCCGGAAACATCGGGGTAGTTCAGTTTTATGCTCTGCACCCAATGGTCGCCTTTATATTTGGCATAATGAAAGCTGTGCTTTGCATCCTCCCAAAGAAGGATGTGTCCTGCCGGGTGAAATGCCAGAGGAAGTGCCGAAGATGCCTCGATTTCGCTCGGCTGCACCTCGGCGTCCTTAAAGATCGTGAATCCCTTCTTGGGACCGACCGCCTGATACTCGCGCTTGCCGTCTTCGGTTAGCGATTCTATTGCGAAAGTCCCGTCCTGATTTTTAAGGCCGAAGAAGATACGGTAAGCCTTGGTGATTTGAGGATCATCATTAGTATATTCGGTTTCTATGATAAACGGCCTTGGAGCGGGAACAAGCCGCCGGATTTCATGGTTTGTTTTGTAGATCGGCGTTGTGCGCCAGTCGCCGGCGCCTTGGTTCAGGCGTAAAATGACATATTCTCTTCCCTGCTTTCCGGCAAGAAAAATGCTCTTTGCGGCAGGATGCCAAGCCAGGCAGATAGGCGCAAACCCTTTCGGTACCGGCCATGCTATGGTGCTCTCGGGAGCAAGTAAATTCCAGAAGATAATTTTGCTGCCCCCGGTCTGATCTTGCACCAATATTGCAGCCTCCGGGTGGTCTTTTGCCACGTCGAAATCCAAAACCTTTTTGGTCTGGTCGAGTTCGAGAGATTTGCCTTCCGCAGGTGATGGGGCCACCCTGATCTCTTCGATATCGAATGCGCCTGACGGGGTTACGTTGTTCTCGCTACCGAATATGGTCCCAAAGCTCAAGGTCGGAGTGGCAAGAACTATAAACAGCAAACATAGAAGGCTTCTGAACATGACTCAGCTCCTAGGGGAGTCGGCATTTGCCGGTTGCGGATTCTAACACCAACCCAATACCCTTTAACTTGAACCGTTTTTTTAATAATGGATTGCTCCAATGCTCTTGAAATAACCATCGACATGCACGGGAATAATGCATCAACTTCTGCGCTATGTGTCAAAGCTGCATGCAGGGATCAGATTTTTGCCCAAGAAACTTCCGCTGTCCCCTCAAACCCAGGTTGCCCGACCCGGATCATCGTTTTGGCAGAGGCTCACCCGGCGATTCCCGCAGGCTAAGAGAGATCATGCTGCAGATGCCGACACCGTTTTACCGTCTGTCCCGGTGGTGCTCTTTGCTCACGCCTTTAAAAAGAAGGAACCCACCGTCAGTCCGGCCCCGAGCACCATCAGGACGACTCCACATATAAGCAGGGCGCTGTTTCGGCTAGATGATGCGCCCAGCAGCGGTAGGACGTAGGATACCACTCGATTCGGCGAATCCCATTTGAGCTGCTTTGCCTCGGCCGGCATGACCAGCCTGCTGATCCCGCGAATTGAGCCCATCTCACCGGCCGAACCGGTTTCATTGAAGAAAAAGGTCATTTTCGCTTCATCGAGGTTAATGAAAACAGCCCCTTTCGCGGCATCGAGTTCCCAGTGGTTGCCGAGATTGCGCGCCGATCCGAGAATTTTTGCTGAAAAGTTTATTGAATGGTTTGCGTCGTCAAAGTCGAGTTTAGGGTCCACCGCCTCTGCGGCTGCGCGTGCCGAAGAGAGCCAGCGAAGTAAGAGGTAGGGGTTCGAAACGCGTTCCCGCATATATTGATAGAGCTTCATGGATGGGGTCAGCTTGAACATAACGGCGAGGTCGCCGTTTACGAAAAGCGTATACACGCCTTCGGCTCGGATATCGTCCGCCGAACCCGACGCTGGGTACACTAGCAGCGCAGCCAGAAAGCAGAGCCATACTACAACCAGCCTGGCATATTTTCGCGAATCTTTCATGATTGTTCTCCTTAAAAAATGCTGCCGGATGAACCGGACGCCCAAAATCTCCGTCCCGGAAGGCTATGATTTTTGCATGTAAACCGCCACTCTTGCGCCATTTTTGTTGGTAAGCTGGCCCTCCATGGTGCGCCCGTCGGGGCCGAGCCTGAGGTTGAGCTGAAGAGGCAACCCCTGCGGGGCGCTCCCCTGTCCGTCCCTCAAAATTGCCGCGCTGTTGCATTGCGCGGTAAGGCTCTGCCCTTTCAGCGTGCCCACGAAATCATCCCTCTCGTAGTACTGGTGCTGGCGTCCATCATTTTCCCGCAACACATAGGAGCCTGTGACGATCATCAGATACGTGCCGTCTTTGCGCTTGATAATGCATTGCCCGTTGACGACGGTTCCATCAACCCATTTAACGTCATAGCGCCATGGCCCGTCAAGTGCGACCGAAGGCTGCGGAGCGGAAGGTTGCGGTGCAGCTGGTTGGGAGGTGGCTTGTCTGGGCGCAGCGGGGGCGGTGGCGACCGAGCTTGGCGCATTGACCAGGGACATAATGCCCCATGCTTCGAGGATATCGGGGGGCAGGGGGGCCAATTCCGGATTAGCGATACCGCCGGCCCAAGCCGCAGAGAGGTCAACCAGCACGTACCGCCCCGAGCTCTTTAGTTCCTCCCACTCTTTCATCGCATATTTCACGACCGTCACAAAATCTGCGCTCTTGGAATAGCCGTCCTGCACTCCTGTCACTTCAACGCCAAGGAGCGTGCCGCTCGGAGTTTTCGCCATGGGAAAGCAATGCCCATCGAGAACCACTAGGTAAGGTGTTATACTGATCGAATTTAACATGGCCGCGTACAAAATGGCCAAATCGATGCACGTGCCGCTTCGCTTCTGGATGGTATCGCGGGGGTACTGGAGGCTCTGCACAAGCTTGATGTCATAGGAGAGGCTCCGGTCGACCAATGAGGCAGGATGCTGGTAGCTGACGTGAATGGCTCGCATGATGTCATAGAGCGCTTTCATTGCTTTGATGCAGTCCTCGTCGTTGGTCCCAGCCCCCACGCCGCCGGCTTTCTTGTTGGCGATGGACGCCAGCCGCGCCACGACATCGTCGTCCCGCGACACCCAAGCCGCCAACAGGGGCGAATAGGTGGCCTGGTCCCAGAAATCCAAGGTCCTTTCTTCCGAGGTCAGGTCTGAAAATATGAATTCATGACGGTCGAGCATCGACACCGGACGGGTCTCGGTTGACTGGTGCTTCTTGCCCATGCAGTCGACGTACTCGGTTTCCATCAGAAGTTCAGCCGGGGCGCGGCTGGTAAGTTTGGCGCACGCACTCGAAAAAATGGGGTAGTAGAGGTCCACTACGGTCTGGTCCGGGGCCACTGCGGCATAATTGTGCCAGGAACACCAATCCGAGTACTCGGATACCCGGTAGCGGACCCTCAGGTCTGTGACGCGCGCGTTAGTGCCGTTGTGAAAAACGGTCTTGGCCAGCCACATCGGCAAGATGGCGTCTTTAACCCCGTAGGTCTTGTAGGCGCCGGTGATCACCTTCTCCTTGTAACTCATCTTCTTGGTGAAATCGCCGACAGGCGGTTTGGGGCCGCCGGCAAAATGGATTGCCGTCAAAACGACGCCCACCGCTATCATCCCAATTCCGCCAAAGCGCAGTCCAAGTTTCATCAGTGAACTCCTCTACGATGCTATAAAGTTATAGAACAATAGAATTAATGGGCCAACGGCAAGGGTCAAATAGGGTGACTGCAAACCAGCGGCGGCTAACACATAAACGACGAAGATGGCAGCCGCTAAAATACAAATGCCCATTCTTGAAAGGCGCATTTAAGGCTTGCTCTCCGCAACAGAGTCATATCTTTCATGACCGAATAACAGACCAGCCAACCAGAACGTCAAGGAGCCCGTCGTGCGAATATTTTCACAGTAGCCAACAGAAGGGCTCCGCCCGCCAGTCCGAATAATGCATCAACCTGACCGCCAACGAATCTCAAAGGGCATTTTGGGTTCGTCTGACACCTTAAAAACCTCCCAAGACTCCTTCAAGGTCGTAGAACCTTCCCATACACGAATAGAAAATGCAAGTGATGTGTCAGGGGAACCGGTCTTTGCAATTTCAGGACATACCATCATTGCCTCAGTCAATAGCCCGCTTCCCGCCCCTCATAGTGTTGGGGAGGCTCAGGCGAAAACTCCACGCCCCGCGAGGTGGGCGAGAGGAAAAGCCAACGCTACATCAACATACCACCTTCTGGCATGGGAGACCACTCTTGCGCCAATCTTTACAAGCTGACTTAGCATCCGGTCTACGGCGGTGCTGACTCTCTCAAAGTGATGTCCTATATCGCTTCGAAATAGCCTTTCAATATCACCGAGAAAATCTTTGCATAGCTTGCCAAAACATCAACCCAAGCTGGCGCACCAAGCATAACGCATTATGATCTAAATATGTGAACTTGCTTTGAGCGGTGATGAACGCTAAAACGTCAGGTGAGATTTGAAGCCGGACAAGATGCCTGTCAGATTGGATTGTAGTGATCAGAGTTTATATATGCCCTGAGATATTTTTCCAGCTTCCTGCTCCCTGCTGTTCGACCGGTTGTTCATGCCTCGTTTTATGCCCTGAGATCTTCTTCATTTATCTCTTGCTTTCCACGAGCACACAGCGATTCCCATACACGGCCGATTCCCATCTTTGCTCTGACCTCCCGCATCGTTTCCGCCGCGATTTGCCGCATCTTGAGCGTTCCGCTCCGGATAATTTCATCGATAAGGCCGGGTTTGCTCCGATATAATGCCATCCTGTCCCGAAAAGGACTCAGGAAGTTGTTCAACGCCCTTGCGAGTTTTTCCTTTACCTCCCGGTCGCCGACTTTGCCGGTGCGGTAGCGCTCTTGAAGGTCCTCTACCTCCGAGCGGTCCTCGTTGAAAATCCGGTGATAAACAAAAACGGGATTTCCCTCGACGTCTCCTGGAATATCAGCGTGAATACGCTTTGGATCGGTGAACATCCCTTTGACTTTGGCCGTTACAGTTTGTTCGTCATCGCTCAAAAAAATGGCGTTTCCCGCCGATTTGGACATTTTTCCCCGGTTGTCCGTGCCAACAAGCGCTGGAATGTCGCTTAGAAGGGGTTCGGGTTCAGGAAACACGGGGCCGTAAGTGGAGTTGAACTGGCGGGCAAGTTCTCGTGTGATCTCGACGTGGGCCAGGTTGTCCCTGCCGACAGGGACAATGTGGGCACGCGCAAGCAAAATGTCCGCGGCCTGGAGGATTGGGTATCCAAGAAGACCGAAGGGAAGCGATTCCTCCGCTATGCTGGCGTCCTGGGCCATCTGTTTGATGCTCGGAAGCCGCAGAAGCCGGTTTACTGATACCAGGTTCTGCAAGTATGTATGAAGTTCGTGGGTCTCGGGCACGGCTGACTGAAGATATATGGCGCTCCTTTCGGGGTCTATTCCCGATGCCAGATAGTCAAGCACAAGGCCTCGAGCATTCGAAAGGATTTGCCTTATATCCTCCCTGCTTTTTTTGGTGGTAAGCATGTGCAGATCGGCGACTACGATGACCGTTTCATACTCATACTGGAGTTTCACCCGGGCTGCTATGCTTCCCACCCAGTGCCCAAGGTGCAATCTGCCGGTCGGGCGGTCACCGGTGAGTATCCTCTTAGGCCTCGTTGAATCGTTCACAGGTGTCCCAACAGCCGCATGCGTTCTTCGGAAGCGGCCAGCCGTTCCTTCTCGAGTTCCGCCCTGGTCAGCCTCAAGCGATTCAGTTCAAGCTGAGCCGCTTCCCGTCCTGGCTCATCCATTCGGCTGATTTCCTTTTTCAAAACGCCGGCGCGAAGTGAGGCCTCCCTGATCTTGTCGAGGACCTCCTGCTCTCTTTTTGTAAAAATATTTTTCTTGTCCGCACAGGTGAGACCGCTGGAAGGTTCAATTGTGTTCTCCTCACATGCGCAGCATCCCAGACCTTCGTCAAAGAGGTCATTCTTCATATGGTTCTCTCCCATGGAATAATAATTACGAGCTTGGAATATAATAATGTTTGCCGAGGGTTTGCGAAAGATGGACTACAGGGAAAGAGCAGAAGGCCCGGAGTTTATACGGCAGCGCAGGGCGGATTTTCGATCTGTGGAAAGCGGGTCGAAACGGGATTAGGCGCCGATGCAGATTTGCCGATACTTGCAGGAGGGCTGGTCGCAGAAGCCGGCGGATTTGGCGAAACAGTCAAAGTTGCCCTCTTTGGCCTGCCGTTTGCGATAGATAGGAGTCAAAGCGTCCCGGAGGCATTCTGAGCAAAGCCCGTGCGAGTACCCATCAACGTGCGGGTTCCCGCTTCCCCATGTCTTACGGCATCGTATGCATTGATACATCATAAGCCATTCCTTATTCCGATTTTATCGCAAAACGACCTATCCTGCTGTTTGAATAGGCAATGTTCGTGCCAGCGGCGCTCTTCTGCATTCTTCCCGGCCTGAGAGCAGCGCGCCCGGAGCGTCGTCAAAAATATGAACAATTTCTTCCCGCATGATTACATTTCCTTCACTTCAGCCTGTTTGGCAAGTCGCCTCCATTTAACTATCAGATCGGACCTTGAAAGGTAAAACTTGAACGTTCGGTTAGAATTTGAGAAAACAGGCATACACTAAAAGGGTGATGAGAAAGGCCATACGCCGCCGGCCTCGCCGCGCGGGAGGGTTGGCGGGCTGTCGAATCCAATGTGGGCCGGCGCGGGTTGTGCCACGTAGCGGCTTTATACATGTTTCTTTGGGTTAATTAGTGTCCATCCGGAAACACCGGACGGAAACCAGTTAAAGTTGGTTTAATTTTGAATCAGGAAGGAGCAGATGTGAGGAAAATAATGCTCATCATGTCAGTTTTTTTGGTCGCGGCCTGCATATCCGAAGTAAAACCTGTATTAAGGCCCGCAGAAGTCGACATACCAAACAGGATAGCCGATCAACTGAAGTGGCTGGACCAGGATTTGGAGGCGAAATCGATCAATACCCAGGATGCAATCCTCCTCAAGCGTAAAATCAAAGTGATCCAGGAAAAGTACGACCGGCTGCAATCTGCCGGGGCGCTCACCGCCAAGGATTCAGCCGAAATAAGCAAGATGCTTGACAAAACAAGCGAATTGATTTTCCTGTTCGCAAAATCAAAGGGAGGTCCCGTGAGTCATTAGTTTTTGACGCTCGGTTTTTTCGATATTCCGATCACATTGGGAATGGTCAGCGGAAAAGGGAGGGGATTCTTTTCAAGGCCCCCCCGGACTCCGTATCTCTCAAGGGTCATCCTTGATGTAGACAGATAAAGTGAAGCTTGTGGTCCGCCCTCGAGATACATTGCGCTCTTTAGAGACAGCGGAAGAGAGAGCAGGATTTCTATAAAATCATGAACCGAAAGGGGAGTCCTGTTGAAAAGAAACAGGATATTTCCCTGGGTGTCCATTGCGACCGCCAGGGTGCTCCACTTGGTATCCTGCTGGCTCCAGACATTTTGATGGCTACAGGAAATCATTCTTATGCTTTGTACGAATGATTGGTATTTTTGACGCAAGTAGTTAAAATCCTGACATTCACAATCAACTAGCTGTATTTCGGGAACATTTTCATCAACCCGGTTGAACGCGAGGATGGTATTGGCGTTGTTGAGCCTCGGGTTGTTAACGTGAGCGAAGTTCTTCATGAAGCCCACACTGGTCAAACCGTTCTCCTGAAACATCCCGGCGTTTACGGCCGCAACCATTTGATACCTTAAAGCCCATTCTTTGACGGTGAAAGACTCTTTCCCGTGTTGCGTGGCGCACTGAAGCTGAAACGAATAACGTTCGGGGTTGACCTTAACCAGCGTGATCTCGTAAGGGTTGTTGTCAAAAACGGACTCGAACTCAGCTACAAACAAACCTTCATCGGCTTCCTTCCAGGGAATGGTTACGCTGGTGAAGGCTAAATCGCCGAACAGGGAAATCAGGCCTAACGCGGCCATGCATAAGGCCAGGATTTTGAGTAGGATATATGCCCGCATTGTTTTTTACCCGCCGGATCGAACAACTCGAGGGTAGAGATCGCAATCAGGGGTCGCTTCTTATATTCAGACGAGGTCCAGGGAGCTCTTCATTTCGGCCCTTTAGGACCTTCCCGCCTGCTTGCCCCTTTGGGGAAATTCAGTCTTGAGCCTCACAGTTTAAGTTGAGCGCCAAACCTGTACCCCGCATCCAGTGCACGCAAATTCGGCTCGATCAGCCTTTCAGGCAGGATTTGCCGGAGCGCCTGTTCGAAACTCGTTTTGGATACCGGCAGAATGCCGGTTCCGGCTAATACCCCTACCATGATCACATTCGAACTGCGCTCGGCGCCGACCGACCTTGCCATTCCATCTGCATCCACCCGGATGAGGCTCCCAACGTGAGGTTCTACCATTCTGTAAAGTGCATCCTGGTCGGGATAAACGCTTTGACCGATTGTAACAGTGAAGGGCGGAATTGGCGAGATGCTCGTTATGACCACCGTTTTCGGGTTGCATTTCGGCAGCGCGCGAGCTGCCTCGAGCGGTTCAAACGCGATCACGATGTCTGCTTCGGCGTCGGCGATGATTGGGCTGGCGGCGCGGCCCATTACTACCGAGGACTCAACGACCCCGCCCCTCTGCGCCATGCCGTGAATCTCGCTCATCAGAACCGGGATACGCTCCTCCAAGGCGGCCTCACCGACGAGGCGAGTTGCAAGAAGGGTCCCCTGACCTCCAACACCTGTAAAAAATATGCGCAAAGCTCCAATTTCTTTTCCCATCGGCATGATCTCTCTTTTCATCAAATCCTTTTAGGACTGATACAATCGCAGATTTGCGAACATACGCTGCACCCGCTGCAAAGGGATTCGTTTATGAAAACGTGCTCGGCCCCGCCTGAAGAATCAACAAAAAAGGCCGGACAGCCGAGTTCGGTCAGGCATTGTTTTTTGCACGCTGCACAGGATTCGGATTCATCGGTCCGAAAAACTATTTTCTTTTGTTTCTTCATTATCCGGGTCTCAAAAAGAGGGCAGGGGCTTTTGGCGATAATGACCGAAACTCCGGATGAGTTCATTTTGTTCTTGAAATCCTGCAGTACCGCCTGGCTTTTTTTAACCTGGAGAGGATTAATCGTTGCCACCTGGTTTACTCCGCATCCCCGGGCCAGCTTCTCCAGACTTACTTTGGGCTCGATCCTCCCCTGCGGGGTCAACTCCACCCCTGGATTAGGCTGATGGCCCGTCATGGCGGTAGTTCCATTATCGAGAATGACGAGCAGAAATTTGTGGCCGTTTGAGACGGCGTTTACGAGCCCTGGTATTCCAGCATGGAAAAATGTGGAATCGCCGATGAAAGCGACGACCGGGCGGTCCAGCACTTTGCTGAATCCACCCGCTGTGGACACGCCGGAACCCATGCAAATCAGAAAATCGGCCATTTTGAGCGGTGGAAGAACGCCCAGGGTGTAACATCCGATGTCGGTGGGATATACCGCTTCCTCTCCAAAGACCTTCTTCACCGAATAATAAGTCGCTCGGTGGGGGCAGCCGGGACACAGATTAGGCGGCCTTTGCGGCAGCTCAGGCGCAACGTGGACTTTTGGCTGCTGGTAATCAACATTGAAAAACTTGCTGATGGCGTTTTTTACCTTTGCCGAATCAACCTCGAAAGCTTCAGGAATCAATCCCTTGCCTTTGCCTGCAACGTCAACCGAGAGTTTTGATTCCTGGGCGCAGATCTTTACCGCCTCCTCAATGAATGACTCTACTTCTTCAACCACCAGGGCCTTCTTTACGCCGCCAAGAAATTGGGCGATCAGGGCTTTAGGCTGTGGATAGGTAAAGCCCAGCTTAAGGATCTTGATTTTATCCTCAAGGCCCATGTCCTTAACGGCGTCGAGCACATGGAGAAAGCACACGCCGCTGGTAATGATGCCAAGGTCGCCCTTTCCGGAAATATAATTAAATGGGTTGCCCTCGGACTCCCCGATCAGCCTTTGGGTCCTCTCAAGCAGGCCCAACCTTAATTTCCGGCCCACAGCGGGAATTAGAACCAGGTTGAAGGGGTCCTTTTTGAATTCACCCGAAAAGCCCTTTTGCGGTGGAATCGAACCTATCTCTACAGGCCCCCGGCAATGGTTTACACGCGTTGTGGTGCGAAGCAGGCAGGGCGTGCCGAATTTCTCGGAAATCCTGAAGGCTTCAAGCGTCATCAGGTAGGCTTCCTGCGGAGTCGATGGTTCGAGCATAGGAACCCCCGAGAGCCTTGCATAATATCTGCTGTCCTGTTCGTTTTGACTCGAATGGAGAAATGGATCGTCTGCGACCACGATCACCATGCCCGCTTTTACTCCAACGTAGGCAAGACTCACGAAAGCATCGGCGGCCACGTTGAGACCGACATGTTTCATCGAGCAAAGGCTTCTCACACCGCAAAGCGCCGCTGCGGCGCAAACTTCCAGCGAAACCTTCTCGTTTACAGAATATTCGACGTATATTGCGGCCTCATCGCCCAATTGGGCGAAATTGTCGATAATCTCCGAAGAGGGCGTCCCCGGATAGGCCGCCACAACGCCAACTCCGCTTTCGAGAGCCCCGCGCACAATCGCTTCGTTGCCCAGAAGAAACTGGGGCCTGTTGGTTTTAGAAATCAACAGTTCGTGCATCAAGTGTCCTCCATTGTCATTTCGAGCCTGCAATCGACAACAGGTTTAACCCTGTCGCCTGCGCGCTCGATCAAACCTCTTTCGACCAGCTTTATTTTGGGGGTTATTCCAACTTGTTCGTCTAACATTTCATCTTGAAAAGTGTAAACAGTTTTTTCAGTTCTGTAGTAATCAAAACTTAACATAAAATTAACCCGGACGTCATGCTTTCGGCGGTTGTAATCGGCACTATGTGCCCAAGTCGATGATGCATGCCGAAACACTAAAACTCGATTTTTCCTCTATCTTTCATGCCGAGTTGCCGTATCTGGCGCAACGGCCCTCAACCCGCATACTCCTGCGCACAATGTTGGGCGCATCACTCCGGCTCATCCGGGGTGTATATGACGCGGGTCCTTTGCTCTCCACTCCCGACCCGTTCATTCTTACAGTCAATCACACGCAATATGCTGAAGCGTTGCTCATCCCCGCCCTCCTGATGTACCTCAGGGGCGGGAATCCGATTCGCTTCCTGGCTGACTGGAATTTTCTCCTGATTCCGGGAGTTCGCTCTCTGATGCGGATGGCTGAGACGATTCCGGTGACAACGAAACCCGCCCGGCCACGCTGGCTCAACCGTTTCCGGCAGATCCTTGTCCAGGGTCCCGCCGGCATGGATGGTTCTCGATTGAGTCTTGCGCAGGGGAGGTCGATCGGGATCTTCCCCGAGGGGCGGGCTCATGGCGATACACGCTGCACGCTTCCGGGACGTCGCGGAGCAGCGGTGCTGGCGCTGCAAACGGGTGTCCCGGTCTTTCCTGCAGGAATACGGTTTCCCTGTAACGTTCAAGGCCGGCCCCTACCTGTTCTGGCGCCCTTAGAGCTGCATATAGGTAGAACCAATTCATCCGGGGCGTCCGACCATCACACCGCACGTAGAACAGGTGGAAGATTTTCACCGAATTATCATGACCGCAATCGCTCGGTTAGCTGGAAAAACTGGACCTAAGCCCTTAACAGGAGGACCGCTATGGCGAAGTCAATCGTTTCAGTGCGACGGGTCACAACAGAACAGGACCGGAAGTTAGCGCTGCGCGTCCTGCGCATAACTTATCGTCGAGAGAAACAGTGGGTGCGGGACGAAGCTCAAGTGTTTCCTGAGACTGACCTCGATCATCCATCGTTGTCCTGGTTCCTCGCATCGGTCGGCCGCATGCCGGCCGGAGTTATTCGCGTCCTCTACGATCTGCCGGTGCATGAATACAGCGCATACGCCCTGGATGTGCTGGTGCCGGGGCTTGACATCGAGTCATTTCTGCGGGACAACAAGATTGCGGAAATAGGCAGGTTTGCAGTTCGTCCAAGGTTCCGAAACATCTTCGGCGTGGCGTCTCATCTCATGAAAGCCTCCACTGAAGATACTGTGCGGCGAGGGTACTCGCACTTTATCACGGACGTGTTTGAAGGTGAACGGCACAGTCCATACTACTTTCATAAACGGGTGATAGGTTTTCAGACAGTGGCGACACACGACTCGGGTGAGCTGAATTGCCCTCTTAGACGGATCACAATGCTGTTAAACCTTCGGGAGGCATACCATCGTCTGCGCCTTAACCAGAGCCGGTTCTATCGGTTTTTGACGGAAGGATGGGACGACGCGTTGCACCGGCAGCTTTCGACCTAAAGTATGCGTAGCAACCGTTACGGCGCCGGAGCTGAGAGGGACTAAATTTTGGGAAGGCATCCCGCGCGCGCCCAACGCGCCCGATTGACACGCCATGCGGTCGCCTTCCACGCTCCGCGATCTGCGATGATTTAGGGATGCCGGAGAGCACGCTTCACAAAGTGAAGGCGTGCGACGCCCGCAGAGCGTAGATTGTACCTCTATTTTGCTTCACCTTATTGATGTGCTGGACGGTGGGCTTGCCTTCAACTGTGCACCACTCACTCACGTGGCATGTCGGATGGCTCCGCCAACAGCAGCAGTGGTTATTTTTGCATCGAGCATTTTGTTTCTAATTAAGTGTTATACGTAAGGCTATTATACAATGATTCGACGAGTCTACCTGGCCGTGGAGTTTACCGTACTTTTTATCTTTCTGCCGTCACTTTACATACGTTTGCGGCCCATATTCCACCCGATCCTTGCCATATGGTGCCTTGCCGGTGTCTGCGCGTGGTTCCTCAAGTTAGACGGCTATTTTACGAGATATCGATTATGGGGTGAGCGTCCGGCTGGAAAACAAATCCTGTTCGTGATTGGAAGATTTGCATTAATAGCTGTCACCCTAGGATTACTCACCTTTTGGTTTGAATACGGCAGGTTCCTGACTTTTCCAAGAACAAGACCTGTGCTGTGGCTGATTTTTATCCTGTTATATCCCATCCTGTCTGCTATTCCTCAGGGGATTGTCTACCGCGCCTTCATTTTCTACAGGTACGGGGACCTGTTCGGCGAAGGGTGGGCCATGATAGCTGCAAGTGCGGTGGTGTTCTGCTATGCGCATACCTTCCTTCTGAACTTTGCTGCAATGCTCCTGACGCTGGGCGGTGGAATTTTATTTGCCCATACTTACCTGAAAAGCAGATCGTTATGGTTGTCTTCCATTGAGCATGCCCTTTATGGCGATTTCATTTTCACTATAGGACTCGGTTACTTCATGTACAGCGGTGCGGTGCGGTAACGAGTGTCGCCCGTGCCTCCATCCCCTGGTTGGTGCACTCGCTTCGAACCAGGAGCACCAGGTACAGAAGAGTGAGCGGGTGAGCGGTGATTATTCACGCAAAGACGCGAAGGCGCGAAAAAAACACATCCGGATCATACTTTTTATGCGAGGTCCCTCTGATCAGATTCCACCTTCTGGCAAGATCTTTGCCCATGGTTCTTCATATGACATATCTCGATCATTCCCTTTGAAAGTATTCATTTGAGTCCGCCTAAAATGTTTCACAGTGCACACTCCAAACTGCCCATAATGTACCGGTGCCGTCATCAACTTGGCGCTCAACCGGCCGCGGAATCCTATCCAACTCGAAGGGCTCAATGCCCTTGGTCTCAAGCCGACATCTTTACCGTGCAACCCCACGGCCGGATTAGCAGGAAAGGGATGGGGACGCCCCCCCCAATATCCCTACCCCGGCAAATTGGATGCGGAATGTAAGTTCAAGGCTATCTACACCCTGGCTAGCGCCGGTGTGACGATTTTATTGAGTTTTGCAAGAGACTCGCGAAATTGGCAACAAAGAAATAACAGCTCCTGCTGCTCTTACGATGACAAGGACATGTGACACCGTCTAACGTCGACAGACAGGTATAGCGAAATGCAATCATGGGGCGGTCGAGTCAGTCTTTGAAAATTGGCCTCCCACTTTGCGGTGAGCTTATCTGTAATTATATTTGTTGCTTTACGGGGCGGATGGTAAACGGGGATATGCGCATCTCTGCGGACGACGGCGGGCATCACTCCAGTGCTCCCTTTGGTACGCTTTAACTTCAACGATAGGAGAATATTCATGTTGGCGTCCTGGGGACGGTGGGTTTACCGCTTTCGCTGGTGGGTGCTGATCATTGCGGTGCTTTCCCTGGGACCTGCCGTCTGGCTTATAAGCAAAGGGGGACATCTCGACTCGGTATTCGTCCCACCCAACGCCGAGTCCGGACGAGCCCTCGACCTGACTAAAAAGGAGCTGCCTCCAACTCTCACATCTTTTGGCCTTATTTTTCGAAACCCATCTCTCGGCGCCAATGACCCGGACTTTCAGGCTGAGGTCGAGCGCGCCGTGACACCGCTGCGCAATGACCCGCGCGTCGCAAACGTTAGCACCGCCTACGATACGGCTGTTGTAGATCACCGGTCTATTTCCGGCGATGGGCACAGTACGATTGTCAAGGTGGAACTCAAGGATGATTCCGCGGGCGAAACTGTGCTTGCGATGGACATTTATCCGAAATTACGCGCCAAAGTGCAATCCGACACGCTGGAAGTGGTCGCGTTCGGCGTACTGCCGCGCCTCCACGATTTTACCGTCATACCGGAGAAAGATATCAAGCGCGCCGAACTGCTTGTCCTTCCGCTGGTGGGGCTACTCCTGGTTCTCGTGTTCGGATCTGTGCTCGCGGCCGCACTGCCGCTTGCGGTCGGCCTGCTCGCAGTAACCGGTGGTATGGCCGGCACGCTGGCGCTGGCCCACATCACCCCCGTCCTGGTATTCGCCACCAGCATCGTCGTCATGGTGGGCCTTGGCGTCGCCATCGACTACTCGCTCTTCATCGTCAGCCGGTTTCGGGAGGAAGCACACCTGCATCCTGTCCCCGATGCCCTGGCGCACACCATGGAGACTACCGGGCGAGCGATTCTGTTCTCGGGAGGGACGGTCGCAATCGGGTTGCTCGCTATGTTGTTCCTGGGGCTCGGACCCTTGAGTTCCATGGGCTTGGCTGGAACCATTGTTGTGACCTTTTCGGTCCTCTACGCCATGACCTTTCTCCCGGCGCTGCTCGCCATCCTGGGGGATAAGATCGATGCCTGGGGCCTTCCATTCATACGTGTCGGTATGCCTGGCCATGGTGGCGCGGGATTCTGGCACCACCTGGCGACTATGGTGATGGCGCATCCCTGGCGGGTGCTCCTGCCGGCGACTGTTTTTCTCCTCTTGCTCGGCATGCCATTCCAGCATATTCGGCTTAGCCCCAGCGGTGTCTCCGGATTGCCGACGACGGCAGAATCCCGCCAAGGCGATGAACTGTTGCACCGTGAGTTCCAGGAAGTCGACACCAACCCTATCGTCGTGGTGGTCCAATATGGAGGCCGTTCTCCCCTGACCACCGAGCACGTGGGCAGGATCTATGACCTGAGCCGCTGGCTGGCAATGCTCCCCAACATCACCCGCGTGGATAGCCTCGTGGATCTGGACCCTTCCATCAGCCGCGGTGAGTACCAGCAGATCCTCACTTCACCGCAGGCCCAGCTCCCGTCCGGCGTGCAGCTTGCTCTTAAACGGACGGTGGGCGTTGACATCGTGATGCTTGTCGCTCAAACGTCTCTACACGCAGGCAGTGATGAGGCGCTTAACCTCGTCCGGACGATCCGAGGGTCGCATCCTCCGGTGGACGGCTACCTCATGGTTACTGGAGAAAGCGCGTTCCATCTCGATTTCATTGAGGCCATGAAACGGAATACGCCCATTGCGATCGGGTTCATCGTCCTGGTAACCTACCTGTTGCTCTTCCTGCTTCTTGGCTCTTTTTTGCTCCCTCTTAAGGCCGTGCTGATGAACACGCTATCCGTCAGCGCCTCCTATGGCGCCCTGGTCTGGATTTTTCAGGACGGTCATTTGGCCCGGTGGCTCCACTTCACGCCGGGTCACATCGAGACAACAACTCCTATTATCATGTTTTGCGTCCTGTTTGGCCTATCGATGGACTACGAGGTGCTGCTGCTCAGCAGGGTACGCGAGGAGTACGAGCGGACAGGCGACAACACTCGATCTGTGGCGCGAAGTTTGGAGCGCACCGGCCGACTGATTACAGGAGCTGCATCCATCATGGCCGCGGTGCTGTTCGCCTTCGGGTTCGCCGACATGGTGGTCATCAAGGCGATGGGCATCGGGATGGGAATTGCCGTTGTGGTGGACGCAACCATCGTGCGCGCCTTGCTTGTCCCGGCGACCATGCGACTGCTTGGCCGTTGGAATTGGTGGGCCCCTGGGCCTCTGGCTCGCCTGTACAGGCGTCTGGGCTTCGGGGAGAGCAGACGGCCTCGCGCCCGGTAGCTATCGTCCATCCGGGAACTTTTGATGGAATACTAGCGGTTTCCGGATGGAAACTATTTAGGTAAGCCCTCCAACACGGTGCTGCTGCGACATTTAGAAGTGGATAACTGCGGCCGAATTCGGGGGGCGAAGTGGCATGCGTGTATGCTGCCGGCGGCAACGCTCTCGCGGGTATAGCTGATGAGATGGTAGGCGACCAGGGCTATCTGGAAGATATTCTCGATAAGGCCCTGGCGTAACTGTGTTCGGAACATTTTCCAAAACACGCGGCGATAATCGCTGCAGATTCCTACATGCCAGATCAGTCGGGCGAAGATTGAAAAGGCGCGGCGGAGATTGCGCGGCGTGGCCTGGCGCAGGGGGAATCTGGGACGGCGGCGATTGGGGTAGGTTTTTATAGCTTGAGTGGCATAGCGCTGATAGAGCGCTTCGGGCTCGTACACTTTGGAGATGAGGTCTCGCCAGTCGGCAACCACTTTCTCATAGGGTCGGAGGAACTTGACATTAGAGTCGCGGCTTTCGTCAAAAACAATCCGGCCGGCCTGTTCAAGGCGCTTGTAGAGCGGGGTCTTAGGCAGAGCGTAGAGGATGTTTAAAGTATGGACCGGCGTCTGCGAGGCCCGGATGAAGTCGGCGAGTATCAGTGGGGTTTTCTCGGTATCCGTGTCGAACCCCATGATGAGGCCCACAGCCACCTCCATCCCATAGCGGTTGAGCGTGTCGATAGCGCCAAGGATCGGCATTTGGAGGTTGAAGGTTTTCTTGATGGCGCGCAGAGCTTCGGATTCGGGACTTTCAATTCCGCAAAAGACATTAGTGAAATAGGAATCCCGCATGCGCTCGAGGATGTCCGGGTGCTGCGCCAGGCCCAGTGTCGCTTCGCAGGACAGGCGCACCTGACAGTCCCATTTATCCTGCCATATCACCAGGTGATCGAGCAATTCCCGGGTCACCTTGGGATCGGCGATGAAATTGTCGTCCACAAAATGGACCGAAGGAGCACCGCCGGCCGCCAGGATATCCAGTTCGCGGATAACTTGCGCAGGGGTCTTATAGCGGGCACGGCGACCATAGAGGATT
>Ga0187862_10000744_pt1 | contig 36134 bp, 36 predicted proteins | sample June2016WEW_10_1_FD_133003 | JGI IMG/M metagenome (GOLD analysis project Ga0187862, IMG submission 133003) | Peatland microbial communities from SPRUCE experiment site at the Marcell Experimental Forest, Minnesota, USA - June2016WEW_10_150 | ecosystem: Environmental > Terrestrial > Soil >... | reverse complement strand
GCTTCACCCGAGGAGTTGCAGTCCTCCCACTGGTAGCCGTAGGACGTCGGGCTACCCGACCACGTCCCCGTGCTCGCACTCAACGTCTGACCTTCCACGGCCGAGCCGCTGACCGCCGGAAGCGCCGTGTTCGTTGGCGCACCCGGAGGGGGAGGCGCTTCGACCGTCGCGGTTGCGGTTGAGGACGCGGGTGTCGAGCCGCCGACGTTGCTTGCGGTCACGACCACACGCAGCGTGTGCCCGACATCGACCGCGGACAGTTTGTAGGTCGCGCTGGTCGCGCCGCTGGCGTTCACGCACGCTTCACCCGAGGAGTTACAGCGCTCCCACTGATACGCGTAGGACGTCGGGCCACCCGACCACGTACCCGTGCTCGCGCTCAACGTCTGGCCTTCTTCCGCAGAGCCGCTGATGGACGGCAGCGCCGTGTTCGACGGAGCGACCGGTGGCGGCGTGGTGACGGTCGCCGTCGCCGCCGAAGAAGCCGCGGTCGCGCCACCCGCGTTGCTCGCCGTCACGACAGCCCGTACGGTGTCGCCGACATCCGTTGCGGCGAGCTTGTAGGTCGAGGCGATGGCCCCGCTCACCTCGACACAGTGCGCGCCGGAGGAGTTGCAGTCCTGCCACTGATAGGCATAGGACGTCGGGCTGCCCGACCACGTACCCGTGCCGGCGCTCAGTGTCTGGCCTTCGACCACGGAGCCGCTGACCGTTGGCGGCGCGATGTTCACCGGTGCAGCCGGCGGCGGCGCTAGAACCGTTGCCGTCGCCACCGAAGACGCCGCGGTCGCGCCGCCCGCGTTGCTCGCCGTCACGACCGCGCGCACAGTGCTGCCGAGGTCTGCGGCGGTCAACGTGTAACTCGATGCCGTGGCGCCGGCCACGTTCCAGCAGCCCTCGCCAAGAGCGTCGCAGTCCGCCCACTGGTAGGCGTACGACGTCGGGGCGCCCGACCATGCCCCGACGCTCGTGCTGAGCGTCTGCCCCTGGATCGCGTTCCCGGCGATCGTTGGAGCCGCCGTGTTCACCGGTGGAGCTGGTGGCGGCGGTTCGACCGGCGGCGGTTCGACCGGCGGCGGTTCCGCCACCGTCACGTAGGCGGAGGCCGGGCAGGTCCAGTAGCCGCGCTCCGCCTTCCAGCTCGAAGGCAGGGTACCCAGGTTGGCCTGGGCGCTCGTCTCGGCGGGGCACGATCCGGATGCCCGGTCGCGATAGTCGAGCGTGCCGCCGGTGCCGAGGATGGCGAGCCAATAGGTCGTGCCGGCGACGAGGCCAACGTGCGTGATCGGCACGGTCGACCAGGTCCCGGCAGTGGCGGCGGAGGCCGAGCCGACGCCGAGGAGCGACCCGGGCTGAGCACCGACGCTGCTGTAGATGCCCACGACCACCGACTTGGCGGCGTTCCCGGCGCTGATGTAGAGGTGCGCTACACCCGCGACGCCAGAGGAGTCAGCCTGCAGGCGAAACACTTCGGCCTGGCCGGCGACTAGCGTGTCGTGGTTGGCTTCGACGCTCGTGACGCCGAGTAGCGATGTCGAGGTCGCGATGTCCGCCTGGACGTCCCGCCTAAGCGCCTTCTTCTTGTGGTTCCGCTTGTGCGCCTTCTTGTGCTTGGCCGTGTGTGAGCGGCTCGCTGCATGTGCCGTTGCAGGATCAAGGGCGTGTGCGGCAAGAGCCGATGAGACGGCGACCGCCAGGAGCAGAAAGGCTGCCGTGGCGATGCTGCGCATAACACGCGAGAGCTGCGTGAGCATGTGGAGCCTCCTGGCCGCGAGGGCCGACGCTTAGCCGTGATTGGTGCTGACGCGGGTGCTATCGACTGGTCAGCAGCAAGGCATTACTCACATGCCAAGCCCGTAGACGCTCAATCGTGTCGTCGTGCCAAAGGGACGACATCGACGTAGAACCACGCGGCCGACAGGAGTTGCGGTTACGCCGGATAAACCCGTGGGCGAGCCGTCGCGCCGGGCTCGTTGTCGCGGCGAACCGCTGCGCCGACGGGCTGTCTAGCTTGTTTTCCGCAGGGTGCGCGGTGCGCTTCGCACTGCGGCACGTCGTCGTTTATGTTCCTCTGATCGTCGCATCTGACAAAACCGTCCGGGTCGTGCTGGCAGACGATCATCCGTTCTTCCTCGAGGGCCTGCGCGGGATGCTTGCCGCCGACGGGATCTCCGTGGTCGGGGAGACGACGGATGGCAGCGACGTGGTTGCGCTGACGCGCAAGCTGACGCCCGACGTCGTGGTGATCGACCTGAATATGCCGGGCGTCTCGGGCGTCGACGCGGTACGGCAGATCGCCGCGACACATCCCGACGTCCAGGTGGTCGTGCTGACCGTCTCGAACGATCAGGCCGACGTGCTCGAGGCGCTCGCGGCCGGCGCCTGCGGTTACCTGCTCAAGGACACGCGGGCTGATGAGCTCGTCAGCAGCATCCGCCTCGCGAGCGGCGGTCACGCCGTGCTCTCACGCGATGTCATCAAGGCGCTGGCGACGCGTGTGCAGGCGGACAACGACGCGGCCGAGCGGGCCGGCAGCGACGAGCTCGCACTCACGGCACGGGAGCTGGAGGTCATCCGCCTGATCGCCGAGGGCGCCGACAACGCGGCGATCGGCCGCGAGCTGCTGATCAGCAAGCACACCGTCAAGCAGTACGTCACGAACATCCTCGAGAAGCTCGGTGTGCAAAGCCGTGTCCAAGCGGCCGTCTATGCGGTGCGCAAGGGCCTGGTCTGAAGAGGGTCGGCGGAGCTACGCGGCGGCGATCGGCGCGATCGCGCGGACCGCGGCGCTGCGGTCGGCTACGCCGAGCTTTGCGACGCCGCTCGAGATATGGCGGCGCACGGTGACCGGCGAGAGCGAGAGCATGCCGCTGACCTCCGCGGTCGTCAGTCCGGACCGCAGCATCCGCAGGATCTCCGACTCCCTGGCCGTCAGCTCGACCTCGCCCACGCGCACCGGCGCCTCCGCCGCGGCCGTGTAGTCGCGAAACTCGTGCAACACGAGCCCGACCAGCGCGCGCGGCAGCGCCGCCTCGCCCTTGAGCACGCCGCAGATCGCGGCCGGTAGGCGATCGGGGCTCGTGTCCTTGGGCAGATAGCCGACGGCTCCGGCACGCAGCGCCGCGAGCACGTCGTCGGTGCTGCTGGACACGGTCAGCATGACCACCGACGTCGACGGCGCTCCCTGCGCCACGCGCTCTGCAGCCTCGATGCCACCACCGGGCATGCGGACGTCGAGCAGGCAGACGTCGGGCTGCTCCCGCAGCACGGCGCTCACGGCGCCCTCGCAGTCGGCGGCCTCACCGACCACGTCGAAGCCCCCGCGCATGAGCGCCATGCGCACGCCGAGGCGGATCGCGGGGTGGTCGTCGGCGATCACGATCGTCGGCGCGGCGCTCGCGGGGCGGCCGCTGCGACGTCGCTGGCTCACGGGAGGGTCACCTCGACCGCCGTGCCCGACCCGACGAAGCTGGTCACCTGCAGCGAACCGCCAAGGGCGTATGCGCGCTGCCTCATGCTCTCGAGCCCGAACCCCTCGCGGGTGCGCTTGGAGTCGAAGCCTCGCCCATCGTCGCGCACCAGCAGCCGCCACTCGTCGGCGTGCGCGAGCACCACCTCGATGGCGCTCGGGTCAGCATGCTTGATCGCGTTCGTCACGGCCTCGCGGCCGATGTGAACCAGCGTGTCGAGCGTCTGCTGGTCGGGCTGCGAGGCGGGCACGAGCCCATCGGCGGCAAAGCTCAGCGGCACCTTTCGAGCGGCCGCGCGCACGCCCTCCTCGACGGCCTCGAGAACGGGCTTGCGATCGCGGGCGATCAGCTCGGTGACGACCGACCGCGCGCCGGCGAGCGCACGCTCCCCCGCGGCGACGGCTGTGCTCGCAAGCGGTGTCGGCGCGACCGCGTCGTCGGCGAGCGCCCTGACGGTTGCCAGCGCGAACGCGAGGTCCTGCATGATCAGGTCGTGGATGTCCGCGGCGATGCGGTGGCGTTCCTGTGCCAGCACATCGGCCGCCGCTCGACGCTCACGGTCTCGCTGGCGCCCTCGCAGGCGGTCAAGCGTCGACGCGCTCGAGACGCGCGCGGTCCGTGGCCCAATGCTCCCGGCCGCGAGCTCGAGCGACGCGGTCCTAGCGTCGGCTCGCTGTTGATTCCTGCTGGTGGAGATCATTTCCCGTGCCCCGCCTTCCTTGGTGGCCCCCCGGCGAACAGCAACCTGTCGATTCAGGTCGCCTAAGCCCAAACGCCGCTCGCCGTGTTCGATCTCATCGGCAGGCATCTTACCGGCCTGATCGCCCATTTTGCAAAGATTTTGTTGCATCCAGGGCGCGCGCGGCCGCGATCGACGCACGCTCGATGTGCTATTGGCATCTCGCGAGACGGGCGCTTTTCGGTGGGTTCGTCTCCGTCGCCCCGCCTCCTGGCTGCAGCGACGCCGAGAGCCTGAACACGAAAGCGGCGCTCAGTAGGGTTTGCCCCGCTCGTCGGCTTCCAGCTGCTGACGCCCGGCAGATCGCTCAACAAGGGCGGCACCGTCGTCAAAGCCGACACCGCAGCCGTATCCAGCTTCAGCCGGGTCGTGCGCGTGCAGCGCGGGCTGTACAAGGCGCTCGTCAAGATCTCCGACGGCGCGCATGTGTCCGCCTACAGCGCGCCCGTGCTGATCCGGTGAGCCGCACGCCGTCGCTCCGCTGAGCCCCGGCGGATAATCGCTCGATGCGTGCGCTGCTCGCGCGAGCCGCCGACCGGATCGTGCCGGAGGAGAACCCCTCGGGAGTCATCTACGGGCTCCTCGTCATCGGCGCGCTGCTCGCCGCCGAGAGCGGACGGCACGAGAGCTACCTCGACACCGTCGCCTCAGCCGCGGTCGCAACGGCGCTGTACTGGTTCGCGCACGCCTACGCCGAGCTGCTCGGTCACCGCCTGGCCGCCCACGAGCGCCTCACCGCCGGCGCTCTCGCCGGAGCCCTCGCGCACGACTGGGCGATCGTCCGCGGCGCCGCGGTGCCGCTGGCGGTGCTCGCGGTCGCCTGGGCCGCCGGCGCGGCGCAGCAGACCGCCGTCCTCGCCGCGCTGTGGAGCACCGCCGCGAGCCTCGTCGCGTTCGAGCTGATCGCCGGCGTGCGCGCCCGCGCGAGCGCCCGCGAGCTGGCGCTCGAGGGCTGCGTCGGCGCCGCCATGGGCATCGCGATCCTCGCCCTCAAGATCATCCTGCACTGATCGTCCCGAAGGCTCGACCGGTAGCTCAAGTACTTTTCCGCAGCTGCCTGTAGACAAAAAATCTCTGACATGGGATGATCTAGGTCGTCGGAGGCATGACAGCAGTCCGCGAGTCCGAAAGATCGTTGAAGGAGAGGGAGCATGGGATCGGGTCGAAGAACGTCGTTGTCGGCGCGCGACAAGCACGCCGAGAGGTCCAACGGATCGCCGCGCGCGGGCTCCACGCGTCCTGCCTCGCGAGTCGCGCCGCTGTACAAGCGCCTCCCGCATGGGCCGCACCGGCTCGAGCGCAACGAGGTCGTCCTCAACCAGCGCACTCGCATTCACGGCGCGATGGTCGAGGCCGTCGCACGCCACGGCTACGAGGCCACGAGCGTCAAGGAAGTGATCGGCCTCGCCGGCGTCTCGCGCCGCTCCTTCTACGAGCAGTTCGCCAACAAGGAGGCTGCGTTCCTCGTCACCTTCGACCTGATCGCCCGGCGCGACATCAAGCAGATACGGCGCGCCTTCCTCGCCACCGACGGCTCACTGGAGCAGCGCGCGCGTGCCGCGTTCGAACGGTTCGCGCAGGCCACGCAGAAGGATCGCAACGCCACGATCCTCGTCGTGCTCGAGGCGCAACGGGCCGGCTCGCCCGGTGTGCTGCACCTGCGTCAGGCCACCAGCGCCTGCGAGCACATGCTCGCGCGCGCCTTCGCTGAATCGCCCGGTGGCGTGGCGCTGCCAATGCCGATCGTCAGGAGCGTCGCCGGCGGCTTGCACGGCATCGCCTCGGCGTTCCTGCGCGAGGCGCGCGACGAGCGCAGCGTCAACCTGGCCGATGAGATGCTGTGCTGGACGCTGCAGTTCCAGACAGCAGCCTCTGAGGGCATCGCAGAGCGCATGGCCGCCGGCGTCAAGGCGCGCATGCGTGAGATCGCATCCGCCCGCGGCAATGGACTGCGCGGCGCCGAAGCCGTCAGCCGCGACGAGCGCACGCGGCTGCTGCAGGGCATCCTGCGGCTCGCAACGCGCGAGGACTTCCGCGCGCTCAGCGTGCCGCAGATCGCCGACGAGGCCAACGTCTCGATCGACGTCTTCTGCGAGCTGTTCGACGGCAGGGACGACTGCTTCACGGCCGCGCTCGACATGATCGGCGACGAGCTGCTCGCGATCGCCGCCGATCCCGACCTCGTCTCCGACGACTGGCCCCGAGCGGTGCGGCGTGTCCTCGCGGAGCTCATGCGCTACCTCGCCGACCATCCGCTGCAGGCCCGCACGCTCGTCCAGGAGGCCTTCTTCGCCGACACCGCCGCGCTCGAACGAACGATCGACCTGTCGCACAGCATCGCCACGCTGCTGACGGAGGGCGCACCGGTCGAGGCGCGCGGCAGCCTCACGACCGAGGCCGTCGCGGGCGCGATCTGGCACACGATCCGCTGTCAGGTCGCAGGCGGGCGCGTCGAGCTGCTGCCCGCGCTCTCCGACCACCTCGCCTACGTCGTGCTCACGCCCTTCATCGGCGCCGAAGCTGCCGTTGAGATCCTCACCGAGGAGCGCCCGCCCGGCGCAGCTAGCCGCGACGCCTGCGCGACAGGCGTTCAGCAAAGTACGTGAGCACGATCCCCACCAGCAGCGAGATCACGATCACGATGATCAGCGGCGCCTTGCCAGAGCCGAACGCCCAGTGGACCTCAACCTCGTTCAGGTTCAACAGCGCGAACACGATCGCCAATGCCGCCAGGATGAACAGCGCGCTCGCGCGCGCCATCTCGCTCCTGCGACCGGGCACCGCAGCCTTGCGCTGCTGAGCGCCCTTGGACGACTTCTGTGCTGGGGGAGCGGACATCGGCGTCTGCCTGTTGATCATAGCGATTCGCATGCACTGGCGGGCACTGTTGGGGGGAATGTATGTCGCGTTGGGGGGAATGTATGTCGCGCACAGAGATCATTGCGTCTTGTAATCATTTCGTCTTGTAATGATTCCATTCGGAATCGTTCCGTTCGGAATCATTTGCCGTGTCAATCATTACGCGAGAGAACGATCGGCTGACGCAAACATTGCGTAGGGGAGGCGGCGCGCGGGCGGCGAATACCATGAGGGCGATGACGAAACGCAACCTGACCACGATCTGCGTCGCGCTAGCCCTCGGCGCAACCACCGGCGCGGCGCTCGCTGGCTGCGGTGGCTCGCAGACCAAGACCGTGTCCGTCGCCAACTCGCCGGAAATCACAAGCAGCACCCCCACAGCGACCACGGCCACGACGACGCCCAGCACCACGACCACCGCAACGACGACGACGAGCACCACCCCCGCCCCCACGAGCACCGCGGGCGGCACCGCCGCGCCCGGTGCCGCGCACACCGCGCCCGAGCCTGAATTCGCCCAGCAGGAAAGCCACGCCGAAGGCGTAAGCGAAGCGGTCGCGCTGCTCGAGGCGCGGGGCTACACGGCGAACGAAACCTCGCAGTACCACCCCGGCCAAACGCTGCGCGTGCTCGTCGGCACGAAGACCGGTTCGAGCGACGGGTATGACCAGCAGGCGTTCTTCTTCGTCGGCGGGCGCTACATAGGCACCGACACCAAGGAACCGAGCGCCAGCGTCAAGGTCATCGCCCAGAGCGACACCGAAGTCACGCTCGGCTACCCGCTGTATCGAAAGGGCGATCCCCTGGCGAACCCCAGCGGCGGCCAGGCGGTCGTGCGCTTCCAGCTCAACAACGGCAAACTCACGGCCCTGGGCCCGATCCCGCCGGCCAACTCGGCGACGGGCACAAGCCGCTACTAGATAGCTGATCTGCTCAAGCGAGAGGCGTTTTTCGCCGATCGCGTCTGCATGGACCGTGACCCCGCGCCCGCGCCCGCGCAGGAGGACAGTGACCGGCATATCAGCTGCTCGATGTCGAGCGTTCTGCTGCGGCTCGTACGCGGCCACGGTGGTGAGGCGGCCGTCACCGCGATCCTCGGACAGGCCGCGAGCAGATACGAGGCCGCGTACCTCGAAAACGTCGACAACTGGATCTCGCAGGACGAAGCGAGCGCACTGCTGAGCGCCGGGGTGCAGGCCAGCGGCGACCCCGCGTTCGCCCGGCGAGTCGGCGAGCAGATGGTCGGCCAGCACGCCGGCAAGCAGGTCGCGACGCTGCTGCGCTCGCTGGGCTCGGTGGAGGTGGTCCTGCAGACGGTCGCCCAGACTGCGGCGAAGCTCAGCGCGGCCACCGAAATGGAGGCGCTCGAGGTCGGTCCCGGGCGGGCTGTCGTGAGGGCTTGCGCCCACGAGGGCTTTACGCGTTTGCCTGTGAACTGCGACTGGACGACGGGACTGCTGGCGGGGACCCCGATACTGTTCGGGCTGCCCCCCGGTCGCGTGCAGGAGAGCGAATGCCAGGCGCGCGGGGACGCCCAGTGCCTGTACACGATCACCTGGGACGCCGAGCAGGCCGCGACCGCCGCGGACCCTCAGCAGCGCGTCACCGCGCTCGAGGCGCAGCTGCTGGCCACCTCTGAGCGGCTGCAGGGCGTGTACGCGATCGCCGGCGACCTCGTCTCTACCGAGGATGTCGAGACGGTGCTGCGTCGCATCGTCGAGCGCGCGTCCGACGCCGTGCGCGCCCCGGGCCACATCCTCGCCGTGCGCCCGGATCCCGACGCGGAGCTGCAGGTCTACAGCCACGGCATCGCCAACAACGACGCGCAGGAGCTCGCGCGCGCGACGCTGGCGGGCGAGCCCCCGGCGCGCGGCTCGACGCTGGTCGTCGACGTCGTCTCCAGCCGGCGCGCCTACGGTCAGCTGTTCGCGCGCTACCCGCACGCGATCGAGTTCCTGCCCCAGGACCGGGAGATGCTCAGCCTCTACGCCAAGCACGCCGCCGCCGTGCTCGACATCACGCTGGCGCTGCAGGAGTCGGCACGCCGCAACGACCAGGTCAGCGCCCTGCTGCGGCTGTCGCACGCGCTCGCCAACGCGGGCAGCAGCCTGGAGGTGGCGGAGCGCCTGGCCGCGGCGGTCCCGGAGGTGGTGGACTGCGATCGCATGGCGGTGTGGCTGTGGGACGAGCACGAGCGCTGCCTCAGAGAGCAGGCGTCCTGGGGGCGCACGCCGGAGCAGACGGCGGAGCTGCGGGAGGTCAGCATCACGCCCGAGGACACGGACAACCTCGCGAGCATGCTGACCGACCCCGAGCCGCACTTCTACGGGCAGGACACCGACGACGCGTTCGTCGGCGGGCTGATGGCAAGGCTCGAGGTGATCGCGCTGACGGTCGTGCCGATCGTCGCGCGCGGCGTGTTCCTCGGGATCCTGACCGTGTCCGTGACCGAGCGCCCGGAGCGCCTGCGCCCCGACAGCGACCTGCTGCGGCGGCTCACCGGCGTGGCGGCGCTCGCCGCGCCGGCGATCCAGAGCGGCCACCTGGTCGACCAGCTGCGCGACAAAGCCAGCCACGACGGGCTCACCGGGCTGCTCAACCGCGTCGGCTTCCGCCACTGCATCGACGCGGCGCTCGACGGCGCCGGCGCCGACGGGCGCCTGGGCCTGCTGTTCGTCGACCTCAACGAGTTCAAGCGCGTCAACGACGTGCACGGCCACGAGGCCGGCGACGAGCTGATCTGCCAGGCGGCGGCACGCCTGCGCGACTGCTGCCGCGAAGGCGACGACGTCGCGCGGCTCGGCGGCGACGAGTTCGCGGTGATCCTTGCGGACGTGCACCACGACGAGCAGCTGCGCGCCGCCGAGCGACGCGTCAAGGACGCGTTCGCCCAGCCGTTCGTGGTCAACGACATCACCCTGTCCGTCGGCGCGAGCGTCGGCGGCGGCATCTGGCCCGACCACGGGCGCACGGTGTCGGAGCTCGTCAGGCACGCCGACGCCGCGATGTACGAGGACAAGGCGCACAGTCGGGGCGCGTCAGCGACCTCGCAGCTGGCGCCATCTCGCTGACGGCGCACGGCAAGGCCCTGAGGGCCGGTTGCTATATGCTCAATTTGATGAATAAGCTCACTTTGCTCACTCCATCAGATGAAGCGGTACGGCGGCTGGCCGTCGAGCATCCCGAGTGGATGCCTGTGCTCGAGGCGGCCGTGGCTGTAGCTGAGAGGTCGGAGCCGCATGGCGGCGAGTTCGCCGGAGCCTGGGTGCTCGACGAGGTGCGCACACGTGGAGGACCCAGCTGGTTTCCGAACCTGCGGATCCTTGCCAGCCATGGGCTGCTGGAGAAGTCTGGAGCCTCGACCCGGGGCGGTCGGCGCGCCTACTATCGGATGCCGGATCGTGAGGGTGTCGCGAGAGCCGTCGAAGCGTGGCGGCGCAACGGAGCCGCGCAGACACGGAGCAGGCTCAGCTTCATCGGCGCCGGTGCGTCGACGGAGCCTCCGGCCGACATGGGGCGACAGGCCGGCGAGATCGACTACGAGCCACGCTCGTGGCGTTGATCTGCGACACCGGTCCGCTCTACGCCGCGATGGACCGGGCCGATACGGACCACGAAGCCTGCAAGCAGCTGCTATCCGACGCGTCCGAGCGCCTGCTCGTACCGGCCCCCGTCGTGGTCGAGCTGGAGTGGCTTGCCAGCAGCAGGCTCGGGCTGCAGCCGTTCTCGTCGTTTCTCGCCGACGTCGAGGCCGATGACGTGACGATCGTGGACCTGATCCGGGCCGACTACGTGCGCGTACGCGAGCTGCTCACCCGCTATGCCGACTTGAAGCTCGGATTCGTCGACGCCGCAGTCGTCGCGATCGTGGAGCGGCTGAACGAGCGCAAGCTCGCGACGCTCGACCACCGCCACTTCACCACGGTTCGCCCGAAGCACACGGACGCCATCGAGCTGCTGCCCCATTGACGCTCGCTCGCACAGCTCGACCTATGCTGGTACGAAACGACCACACATCGCGAGAAAGGGCTTCAGCTGATGAGCGTAAAGATCGAAGGGCGAGCGGAGGAGCTGCTGCGGGCGAAGAACTTCTGCAACGTGGCGAGCCTGCGCGCCGACGGCACGGTGCACGGCGTGCCGGTGTGGGTTGACGTGCAGGACGGACGCCCGGTTGTGAACAGCGCCGAGGGGCGCAGCTGGGTGCGCAACCTGGAGCGCGATCCGCGCGTGACGCTGACGGTGCAGAACCTCGAGAACCCGTACGAGTACCTGGAGATCCGCGGGCGCGTGAGCGAGCACACGCACGAGGGCGCCGACGAGCACATCGACTCGCTGGCGAAGAAGTACATGGACGCCGACTCCTACCCGTTCCGCCAGCCGGGCGAACAGCGCGTGATCATCCGCGTGGAGCCCGAGCACGTGCACGTATCCGCGCCCTGACTCAGCCGCGCCGCAGCAGCCTCGACCACAGCGATGGTGGCCGGGGCTGCGTGCGCTGCCACTCGTCTTTGAAGGGCAGCTGCCCGCGCGCGCGGGCCGCCAGCACGCAGTCGGTGTGCGCGTGGCGGCGACGGCGCGTGTCGCCTTCGGGCGCGATCAGCATATGCTCGCTGAGAGCGGGTAGCGAATGACCACAGATCGGACAGCTATACGTCGCCGGCTTGCGATTCGCGGCCGGGCGCACCGTCCACCATGGGGCGTGCGGAAGGCTGGGCATAACCTGATTGTCGCGCCGCTGGCTGCGACGGTCGCCGCGACGGTGGCGCTCGGCGTCGGGCTGACGCTTGCGAGGACTGAGCGCGAGCGTCGCCGCACGCGCCAGCGCCAGCTGGAGCGTCGGCTCGGTGTGCTGCCGGGCGAGCCGCTCGGCGACGCCCTGCGCCGCATGGCGCTCGGCCAGATCGACCTCGCGCTCGAACAGCTCGCTGGTGCTGGCGCGGGCGCTGGCGCTGGCGCCGCGAGCAACGGCGCTGGTCCTGCGGGCGCGCCGGACGAGCAGGCGGTGCACGAGACGCGCAAGGCGATCAAGCGCCTGCGCGCGCTGCTGCGCCTGCTGCGGGACGAGCTCGGCGAGCGCGCGTACGCGCGCGAGAACGCGGCGCTGCGGGCGATCGCACAGCGCCTTTCGGGCGCGCGCGACGCGGCGGTGATGCTGAACACGCTCGACGGCCTGATCGAGCGCCACCCGCGCAAGCTGGGGCGCCGGCGCGGCGTGCGCAAGCTCAGAGCGCGTCTGCACGCCGAGCACGAGCGCATGCGCCAGCTCACGCTCAGCGACCCGGCGACGCGCGCGGAGGTGCTCGGCGAGTTGCACGCGCTGCGCTGGCGCGTGGCCGCGTGGAAGCTGCCCGAGCGTAAAGGCATCGAGCTCGTGGACGCACGCCTCGAGCGCCTCTACGAGCAGGGGCGCCGGCGCGGCCGGCTGGCCGCCCGCGGCAAGGGCGAGCGCATGCTCGCCTTCCACGAGTGGCGCAAACGCGTCAAGGACCTGCGCTACGCCGCCGAAATGCTCGATCGCCGCGACCCGGGCGTGTCCGGGCGCTCAGACAGGGAGCTTGGCCGGCTCGCCCGCCGCGCCGACGAGCTCGCGGAAGTGCTCGGCGACGAGCACGACCTGGCGATCTTCGCCGCGCGCCTGCGCGCAGCCAGACGTCGCGACGAGCACCAGACGTGGCACACCGGGCGCGGCACGCGCACGCAGCTGCTCGAGCTGATCGCCAAGCGCAGGCGGGCGTTGCGCAAGCGCGGGCTGCGCCAGGGCAAGCGGCTCTACCGCGAGCGGCCGAACAGGTTCATGCGCCGCGTCCGCGCGGCGCCGCGGCTCAGCTGACGGTGACGATCGTCAGCGTGCGCCGGCCCTTGGGCAGCGACACGGCCGTCTGCTCGCCGGGCGCACGTCCGAGCAGCGCGACCGCGACGGGCGATTCGGCCGACAGGCGCCCCTCGCGCGGAGCGGCGTCGTGGGAGCTGACGATCCGCCACGTCTGCTCGACGCCGGCGTCGTCGCGCACGACCACGGTCGAGCCGAAGCCGACGACGCCGCCGGCGCCGTCGGGCGCCTCCTGCACGACGACGGCTCCGGAGATCTTCTCGCGCAGCCGCGCGATCTTGGTCTCCAGGTGCGCCTGGTCGTTCTTGGCGTCGTGGTACTCGCTGTTCTCCTTCAAGTCGCCCCATTCGCGCGCGGTCTTGATGCGCTCGGCGATCTCCCGGCGCCCGTCGCCCTCGAGCACCGCCAATTCGGCTTCCAGCTCCTGCAGGCCCTCGGCGGTGGTCAGGTTCGTTCCGTCGGTCACTGCCACAGAGCCTACTCTTCTCAGAAGTAGGTGCTTGCGGGGGTCGACAGCAGCGCGTAGATCTGCACGATCGCGGCCTGCACGAGCAGCTGCGGCGCGGGCGGCGAGCCGAACACGAACAGGTTGTTGCTCAGGCGCAGGTTCTGCCAGGCGTAGTTGACGTAGCTCTGCGCGATCGCCGGCCCGGGCGGGTCGTGCGTGACCGAGTCGAGGTACAGCAGGTTGCGGAAGTAGACCGACACGAAGAACGGGATTTCGGCGCCGAGGCGTTCGTTGTTGAAGTATTCGAGCGCCGCCTTGGCGGTCTGGCGCGCCTGGTAGAGGTAGGCGGAGTTGCCGGTCGCCTGGTAGAGCAGCGTGCCGGCGCCGATCATCGAGCCCTGGTTGTAGCTCCAGAGCTTCGGTTCGACGGTGCCGCGGCGGCCGATGTGGTCGGCGTACAGGTTGGCGGGCTGCTGCAGGCAGCGGCGCACCCATTCGTAGGCCTTTTCCGCGAACTGCAGGTACTGCGCGTTGCCGGTGGCCCGATACAGCAGCGTCCCGAGCTCGGCCGCCGGCGCGGTGGTGACGGTGTTGCGTTCGTTGTTGTTGGCTTCGTTGGAGAACGGGATGCCACCGGGACAGGCGAGTTCGGGGCTTTCCTGCCAGCCGGCGATCTCGAACGCCATGATCCCCTCGGCGCTGCCGAGCAGCGCGGTGTTGTGGGTGAGCTGGTACAGGCGCACCATCTCCAGGCCGACCCAGTCGTTGTCGTCGTAGTACTTCGTGCCGCCCGGCCCCGTCGGCGGCGCGACGGTGCCGTCGAACGCCGCCAGCGAGCTCGTGTAGGTGCCTTCGGAGGCGCCGGAGTTGTCGGTGTCGAGATACGAGTCCAGGCCGGTCAGCCGCGACTGCAGTTCGCGCGACAGCGAGACGCCCAGATGCGGGATGTTGGCGACGCTGACGGTCGCCGCGAGCGCCTGCGAGAACGGCCACAGGTAGGAGAACGGTTCGCCCTCGTACAGGCCGGAGCCCTTGATGTAGTAGTACTTCTGCATCGCTTCGAAGGCGACCAGCGCGCGCGCGGGATTGCCGTGCAGGACGGGCTTCTTGGGCTTGGCGGGCTGCTTGGCGGTGGCGGGCGTGGTGGTTGCGGGCGAGGAGGCGGGCGCGCTGGAGGCGGGCGCGCCGGCGCCACCGGGAGCGGCCGCACCGCCGCTTGAGCTCGCGCTGTGGGCGGACGCCGCCGCGCGCGCGAGTTCCGACGCTCGCGGCCGGTAGATCGGGCGCGTGGCGCCGGCGGGGTAGGGAGAGGATTTTGAGTCGGATGCGCGGGCGGCGTGGGCGGTCGCGGCGGCGCGGGTGTCCTTGGCGGCGTGGCCGTCCCGGGCGGCGGCAGAGGACGGGGCGAGGCCCAGCGCGAGCACCGCGCACAGCGGCAGCGAGGCGCACGAGGCCCGGAGCAGACGACGGTGATCGAAGTTGGTAATCATCGGCTCAAGCAAGCACAACAGGCGACGGGCACGTTCGATTTGGTATGACGCAGTGCTCGTGTCGAGGCGGATCGCCGTTCCCCGCCGGCCGGTCACGTCCTGCGCCATTGTCCCACAGGCCTCGCCGAGAGGGTGAAGGGTGAACCACGACTTGCAGTTCGACTACACGACGATCGGCCATGTGACGATCGACGTGTTCGAGGACGGCTCGCGGCGCGCGGGCGGCACGGCGTTCTACAGCGCCCTGCAGGCCGCGCGGCTGGGCCGGCGCGCGCTGATCGTGACGCGCGGTCGCGCGTCGGAGATCGAGGCGCTGCTGGAGCCCTACCGCGACGAGCTGGCGCTGCGGGTGCTGCCGGCGGAGCAGACGACGACGCTGCGCACCAGCGGCACGGGCGCGCGGCGCAGCCAGTGCGTGCTCGCGTGGGCGGGCCCGATCGCGGAGGAACTGGTGCTCGACACCGCGATCCTGCACCTCGCGCCGGTCGCCCGCGAGAGCCCCGGCAGCTGGCGCGGGCGGGCGCGGTTCGTGGGGCTGACCCCGCAGGGGCTCGCGCGGCAGTGGAGCGCGCCCGGCGGGCAGATCACGCAGGCGCGGCCCACGAGCGCGGCGGCGGCGGTCGCGGGCAGGTGCGACGCGCTGGTGGTGAACGAGCACGAGCGCGTCAGCTGCGCGCGCCTGATCGCCACAGCCGGCGCCGCGGGCGCCGTCGTGGCGGTCACCGCGGGGGCGCATCCGAACACGATCCTCGCGCCCGGCGGCGAGGCGCTCGAGCTGGATGTGCCGGCGCTGGAGGATCCGGTCGACGACCTCGGCGCGGGCGACGTGTTCGCGGCGGCGTTCTTCATCGCCCTCAGCGACGGTCGCTCCCCCCGCGACGCTGCCGGCTTCGCCAACGCGGCGGCGGCGGTGCGCATGCGCGGTGCGGGCGCCGGCGCGATCGGCGATCGCGAGGCGATCGACGCGCGGCTCAGCCGCGCAGGGCTCGGTCGATCAGCGGCGTGAGCTCAGCCGCGGCGATCTCGTCGCCGTTGCCGCACGCGCGCGCGGCGAGCAGCAGGCTGCCGCCGACGGGAGCCATCTCGACTGTGCCCACGCGCGCACGCGGCGCACGCTCGTGGATGGCGCGCGTGAGCGGCTCGACGAACACCGCTCCGGCCTTGAACGCGCTGCCGATCAGGCCGACGGGGAAGTCCTGCGCGCTGCCGTCGCCTGCGCCGTCGCCGAGCCCGGTCTCGCGGATGACGGCGGCGATCTGCTGGGCGAGCTCGCGGGCGCCGCGCTCATAGAGCTCGCGCGCGACAGCGTCGCCGTGCTCGGCGAGCTTCGCCGTTTCGACCGCAAACGCGGCGATCTCACCCTTGGTCAGCGGCTTTGAGTAGACGCTGGTGGCGACCGCCTCGACGCTCGGCTGCTCGAAGAACGCGGGCACGGCGTCGCTGAGCGCGGTCGCCGGCCCGGACCCCTCGCGGTCGCGCAGCGCGGCCTTGATCGACTGCACGCCCAGCCAGTAGCCCGAGCCCTCGTCGCCGAGCACGTGACCCCAGCCGCCGGCGCGCCAGGCGCGCGTGGCGGCACCCGCGCCGCCGACGCCGAAGACGTTCGAGCCGGTGCCGGCGATCGCGGCCACTCCCGGCCCACCGCCGGTCGCGGTCGCCCACGCGGCGACCACGTCGTTGACCACCAGCCATGCGTCGGTGCGCGCCGCGCGCACGTTGCGCGCCACGCCTTCGGTGTCCGTCCCGGCGATCGCGAGCACGGCGCCGCCCAGCTGCGCGGCGTCGATGCCGGCCTCTGCGACGGCCTCGTCGGCGGCCTTCAGCAGCTCCCGCACCGCCGCGTCGGCGCCGACGGCGTCCTCGTTGCTGGGTCCCCCGTGGCCGAGGTGCAGCGTGCGCTCGCGCAGGTCCAGAACGGCCGCAAGCGTCTTGGTCGCGCCGCCGTCGACGCCCATCACGTAGCGCGCGTCTGTGTGCGCCTGGGGCGAGCTGAGCAGCGCCGGCAACTGGACGAGGGAGTCCCGATTCATCGCGGCATCCTCTCAGGATCTAGGATCGCCTGCGATGGGGACACAGGCGATGTTTGCGAGCGCGCCGAGTAGCGCGCGGATGTACGAGTCGTTCTACCTGCGCGCGGTCTCGCCCGAGGAGCCCGTCGGCATCTGGATCCGTCACACGATCAGCAAGCCCGCCGGGCGCGAGCCGACGGGCGCGGTCTGGTGCACGGTGTTCGACGCCCGCCGCGGGCGCCCGTTCATGCACAAGCACAGCGGCCAGCAGCCAAGCACGCCCGCCGGCAGCTGGATCGCGCTCGGCGAGAGCGAGATCGGGCCGGGCCACGCGCAGGGCAGCTGCGGCGCGGCGCGCTGGTCGCTGCGCTTCGCCGGCGAGGAGCCGGAACTGCGCCATCTCTCCCCCGCGTGGCTGTACCGCGCGCCGCTGCCACGCACCAAGCTCACGAGCCCCGCGCCGGCGGCGAGCTTCGACGGCGTGCTCGAGCTCGAGGGGCGCGAGCCGATCGAGCTGCGCGGCTGGCCCGGCATGATCGGGCACAACTGGGGCTCCGAGCACGCGGCGCGGTGGATCTGGCTGCACGGCGTCGCGTTCGCCGAGGCGCCGGGAGCGTGGCTGGACGTCGCGCTCGGCCGCCTGGCGCTCGCCGGCAGGCTGACGCCGTGGGTGGCCAACGGCGCGCTGGCGCTGGGCGGCACGCGCCACCGGCTCGGCGGCGTGGCGGCGCGCGGGACGCGCGTGGCCGAGAGCCCGGACGGCTGCTCGCTGACGCTCGCGGGAGCCGGCGGCGTGATGGTGCACGCGCGCGTGGACGTTCCGGCGCAGTCGGCCGCCGGCTGGCGCTACGCCGACCCCGGCGACGGCCACGCGCAGGAGCGCGAGCACGACGTGATCAACTGCTCCGTCGCCGCGATCGAGCTGACCGTCACGCCGCCCGGCGGCGGCGCCCCCACCAGCTTGCGCAGTGAGCACGGCGGCGCGTACGAGCTCGGCATGCGCGAGCGCGATCACGGCGTGCCGATCGCGCCGTTCGACGACGGCTGACGCGCGCGCATTAAATCGACTGGGCCGGCGAGGGGAGCCGGCCCAGTCGTGGAGGGTCTGGGAAGCAGCCTCGCGGCCACCCCCCAGGGAGGAGAGAAACGTCAGGTGGGTCTGCATCGCCCGCTTCGCCACCGCTGACCTGAGTCCTCGGCAGTGCTCACCGGCAATGTTCACGAAGCTTATCAGAATTATTGAGAACGTCAAGTGCGACTGAATGGATTCTTGCGCAGACACCGCAACGACCGCACGCAGCGGCGCTCGAGCGCGACATCCGCGCGCTCGTGTCTCATCAGAGTGTCCAAGCACCGTTTCAGCGCTCATGCCGGCGCGTGCGCCCGCCGATCCCGACAGCGACATGGATGCCTCGCTCGCACGGGACGGCCAGGCGGTCGCGGAAGGCGCGGAAGCGCTGCTGCGCGAGCATCCCGACGCGCTCGTGTGCGGGCTGGCCGGCAACGGGCTGATCGTGCCGGTGCCGCAGTCGGTCGGACTTTGGGGCCAGGGCCTGGTCGAGGGCCGTGCGCTGGTCGACAAAGTCGTCGCGGCCGACCGCGCCGTGGTCGTGAGGCTGTGGCTGCGCGCCCAAGAGGAGGGCGCCGCGTCCGACAAGGTCCGCCTGCTGAGCAGGCCTTCGACGTGGACGACACTGCACTTCATCGACCTGCGCGAAATCCACGGCGTGCTGCTGGGCGTGATCATCCCCAGCGACGAGGACGCCGACGGTGAGCGCGAGGTCAAGGAGCTCGCGCCCGCGGCGCCGAGATTCTGCTCGCTGATGGAGGACGAGGGCGCGCGCGTGCTCGGCTGCGACCCCGCGTTCACGGAGATGTTCGGCTACACCGAGGAGGAGCTGCTCGGCAACTCGGTCCTCGATCAGATCCACGAGGACGACCAGGGGCGCGCGGTCGAGGGCTGGCTGGCTGTGCTGTCGACCGGCCGCGACCAGCAGACGCGGCTGCGCCGCAGGCGCAAGGACGGGACGTGGATGTGGGTCGACACGACGCTGCGCAACCTCCTGAACCACCCGGATCGCAAATACGTGCTGGTCGAGATCATCGACATCTCGGCTGAGATGCAGGCCCAGGAAGCGCTGCAGGAACGCGAGGAGCTGCTGCGCAGGCTGACCGCGGCGATGCCGGTCGGGCTGCTGCACATCGACACTGACCGCAGCGTCGTCTACAACAACGCGCGCCTGCTGGAGATCCTCTACGGCTCGGAGGCGCCGGTCGCCGACGGCGAGCCCGAGACCCCGGCGGTGGCGGAGGAGCCCGAGGCAGCCACCACCTCGACCGCAACGCTCCTGCACACGCTCACCGCGGAGAGCATGGCGGAGCTCGACGCGACACTCGCGGAGGTGCTCGGCGAGGGCGTCGACCGCGACGTGGAGGTCGACATCACGCTGCCGTCGGGAACCTGGCGGCGCGCGCTGATGAGCCTGCGCGCCCTGCTGCGTCCGAACGGCGAGGTCAGCGGGGCGATCACGTGCGTGCTCGACGTCACCGACAGCGCCCGCGCGCGCCAGGAGCTCGAGCGGCGCGCCACGTTCGACACGCTCACCCACTGCCACAACCGCTCATCCGTGCTCGGCACGCTCGAGCGCGAGCTCGAGCGCGAGGACTCCACCAGCACCGGCGTGGTGTACGTGGACCTCGACCAGTTCAAGCCCGTCAACGACAAGCTCGGGCATGCGGCCGGAGACGAGTTGCTGATGCTCGTGGCGGAGCGGCTGAAACACGTCAGCCGCGACAGCGACGTGGTCGGCCGTCTCGGCGGCGACGAGTTCCTGATCGTGCTGCGCGACATCCCCGGACCGGAGATGGCGATGCGCGCCGCAGACAGGATCTGCGAGTCACTGTGCGGCAGCTTCGAGCTGTCCTGCGGCACCGCCAAGCTGGGCGCAAGCGTCGGCGTCGCCTGCTCGGGCGGCGAGCAGGTCAGCTGCGAAGAGCTGGTCAGGCGGGCGGACGTGGCGATGTACCAGTCCAAGGAGCACGGGCAGTGCCTGCCGGTGCTCGCGCCGGCGGCCTAGACCGAGCACGCCACCCGGCGCTCAGAGCTGAGCGACCCGCTCGGGGCCGAGTTGCTCTCAAAGACCAAAGGGCGGGAGACAGAACGCCGGTCGCGTCCGTCTCCCGCCCTCTTTCAGCTACGAAATCAGCTGCGTCTTGATGCGGTGGCTACGCGGCGGGTTCAAACCCGAGGTTGCCGTTCTTGATGACGACTTCTTCGAGTTCGGCTTCGAGCTCGCCGTTCCTGTATTCGATGTAGCCAAACCGCGGCGATTCGGGTTCTTCGTTGACCGGGAGTTCGGATGTGCAGCCTGCGTTTGGTTTCAGCAGGCCTTCCAGCTTCTTGAATTCCATTTCGATGACGAGCTTGTCCTGGAAGCCAGCCGGGAACTTTTTGAGCTTGACTTCTTTGTCTTCAAGCGTCGTGTAGCTCGCTGCTTCGTATTCTTTTTCGGGTTTCGCTTCGGCCTTGATCGGGATCGTCTGCGCCGGAATCACCAGCGTGCAAGACGTTTTGGCGACCTTGAAGGAGACCGAGCTTTCGGTCAAGCCCACGTCAGATTCTTCGGCTTGTCCGACTTCAAGCGACCGGTTCGAGTGGAATTCGAAGCCGAGGTTGAAGCTGACCTTCTGCTTCTCCTTGACCTTGTCTTTCCCTTTACCGAGCGAGGCCCATACGATGCAGTTCTTGAATTTGATGTTCTGGAAGAGAGTTTCGGAGGATTCCGACTCGACCTTGCCTACGGACTTCACTTCCTTGGCGCATTCTTCAACTTCCACCGGGCCGAGCTTGAAGCTCGTCAGTTCTCCATGGCCCGTTGCGATCGCGGGTTCCGTTGGCGAGATCGTTTTGCCGGGGATGCTCGCGACGAATTTGCCGAATATCACTGGTGGTTTGACTTTTTTGGCGAATGCCGGTGCGGAGAGAGCGCCAAACGCGCACACCACCACGGCAAATGCCAATACAACCCTGACGCGTCTCATTCTCCTAGATCCTCGCTTTCGCCTCAGAGAGGCTCGATTGAGCTCGATTAGCCGCCTGTAACCGTCTTGTTAGCTGCCTGTAACCGTCTTGTTGGCTACCCGTGAGTCGCTTCGGTCCCCTGGCCCGCCACCCCGTGATAGAGCGCCGGGAGCATACCACGAAAAGCCGCGGCTTGACAGCAACGGAATGGTCGGCCACATTGCCGGCTTGGACCCTATATACCAGCGCCGCCCTGCGGGTCGGAGCCGGACTGTCGACTCCGGCATCGCAGGCGAGCGACGCCGGGTCTGGCTAGCGGGCCAGTCTAGCGCAAAGGCAAGGCGCGAGGTTCCTGGACGGGCCACGAGCCAGCGAGACAGATGAGCCGCAAGCGCAGACGAACCGTAGGCCTGCCCGCGAGCACCCGTCACCTCGGCGTGAGCGTCGCGCGGCTCGACGACGAGCTGCGGTCGGGCCGGAGCCTCGCGCAGATCTCCGACGCGACGCCCGGCAGGTCGGCCGCGGGCCTGATCGACGCACGCGTCAGCTCTCGTGAAGCGAAGGTGAAGGCGGCCCTCGCCACAGGCAAGCTCACCAAGGCCGCCGCCGGCGCGCTGCTCGCAACCCCGCGCCAGCGCGTGACCAGCGAAGTGGACAGCGCCGCAGCGCCGTAGCGCCGCAGCCGGCAGCCTCCAGCGCCCCGTCTGGCAGTTCACTATGGGCCGTCTGGCAGCTCGCTCTTGGCCGCCGGGCTGGGCGCGCACGTCCGCGCGGAGGTTGATCGGCACCAACCGCCCGTCCTTTACGCCTCGGCCATAGGTGCAACCGGAGCTGCATCCATAAAGCGCCTGTAAGTGCCGGCCGATGCCCCCCCGTGAAGGACACGCCTGTGTCCACGATCCCATAAAAGGGGGCCCGAAGTGTTTATGCGTAAAGGCAAGCGAACCTTCGCTAGCCGCAAGCGAAAGATAGCCGGCCTGTGCGCGTTCGTGCTCGCGGGTCTGATGGGCCTGGGCGCGTATGCGTTCACGGCAAGCAACACCATCCCGGCGCAGGCCGCCGGTGGTGGCACCGCCGCAGTCAGCGGCTACACAGAGACAGGTGTCAGCTACACCTGGTCGCTGACCGGTGAATACATCACAGAAGCTCACTTCATCCTCACGTCCGCAACCGCAAAACTAGAGCCGACCGACGTCGCGGTCGCGCTGACCGCGGCGGCGACGCCGGTGGCCGAAGAATGGGTCGACTGTCCCGGCGCATACACGGCAATCGGAGGCGCAGAAAAAGAATGGGAAGTCGTCTGCAAATTCAAGGGTGGCCTGGGAGCATTCGAAAGCGCCGCAAAACAGGCGGGATACAAATACACCGGCACCGGTGTGCCTAACGCAGAAGGTGTCCAGCTGAGCGTCTCCGCGGTAAGCGAAGGCAAAGTTATCGTCGAACCGTAAGGCAGCAGGATTCTGGGCACAGAGGGGCGGCCGGCGTGCCGGCCGCCCCTCTGCCCGACTACCCGACACAAAGGCGCCCGCCAACTCAACGCCATGCGACGCCATCCGTTCAAAAAACTTCTCGCCATTGCCCTGGGACTGATCGTCCTGGGGTGCGTGTGGTTCTACTTTGCCCCGATCCCGCTGGGCGGCTCCACGAGCTACGTCGTCACCCACGGCATCAGCATGGAGCCACGGTTCCACACAGGCGACCTCGCGATCGTGCGCAGCCAGCCCACCTATCACGTCGGGGAAATCGTCGCCTACCACAACAAGATGCTGCACGTGGTGGCGCTGCACCGCATTATCGGGCGCGAAGGCGAACGCTACATCTTCAAGGGCGACAACAACGACTTCATCGACTCCGAACACCCGCGCGCTAGCCAGCTGATAGGCGCGCTATGGATACACATCCGCGGCGGCGGCTCATTCCTGCAGTCGTTCAGCTCGCCCGCGCGCGCGGGGCTGCTGATCGCCATCGGCATGCTGATCCTAACCGGCGGCGTGTTCGCACGCCGGCGCAGGCGCGGGCGCAGGGACAGGCGTACCGGCAACGCCACGCCACGCGCGCTGCCGAGCCTGCCGCCCCTTAGCCCCTCCGCGCCCGCCGTCGCGGTCCTGGCGATCGGCATCCTCCTGTTGCTGCCCTTCCTGGTGCTCGCACTGCTCGCGTTCACGCGCGCACCCTCCACGCGTCACACCGTCCAGATCCCCTACACGCAGAGCGGCACCCTCTCGTACTCCGCCGACACGTCGCCCAACCCCGCCTACCCCGACGGCGTGGCTACGGTCAGCGAACCACTCTTTACCCGGCTGGTGAACGACGTCAACCTCCGATTCGACTACGCGTTCGAGACCAAGGCCAGCCACTCGCTCGCCGGCAGGGGCTCTTTCCTGCTGCTCGTGGCCGCTAGCGACGGCTGGCACCGAACGCTGCCGCTCGGATCACCCACCTTCTTCAAGGGCGATCACGCGACCATCACCGCAACGCTCAGTCTCAGCTCGATGGCCGCATTGGCGCGGAGTGTCGAAACCGCCACGGGGATCGAGGGTTCCTACGGGTTCACCATCGTGCCGAGCGTGATCGCGAGCGGCAAAGTCGAGAGCCTCCCGCTGCACGCCACCTTCTCGCCGGCGGTCCAGTTCTCCGTCCGTGGCGATCAGGTCGAACTGCAGGGCAGCGAAAGCACCGTTTCCAGCGAGACCAAGCTACTCACCGGCGGGGGGGCCGCTGGCCCGCTGCCGGCCGCTCTCAGGCCGAGAGTATCCGGCTCGGCCTCCGGCTCGCAGATCGAGCCCCGCACTCTCGCGCTGGGACCGTGGCACGTGTCGGTCTCCACAGCGCGAACGCTCGCGCTCAGCGCGATCGGCGTCATCCTCACGGCCCTGCTCGCGGCCCTCGCGCTGATCCAGCCGATACTCGCGCTGATCGCGCCGCGGCGCCGAGATGAGAAGGCGAGCATCCTCGCGCGATACGGCGGGCTGATCATCCCGGTCGCGCACATCACGCCGCTGCGCGGGGTTCCGGTGATCGACGTCGCCGACATGAACGCGCTGGCGCGGATCGCCGAGCACTACGACCGCTCGATCCTGCACGAGACCACCGTCGCGGGCGACGCCTTCTGGGTCGCCGACGAGAGCGGCCAGTTCCGCTACACCATCGGCGCACCGGTGGCGAGCGCGAATGACAGGAGCGCCGCCGCGGCGCCGTCCACGAACGGCCAAGTCGCCGCATCCAACGCCGCCGCAGCGCCGCCGACGAACGGCCAAGTCGCCGCATCCGCGAGCCCTGCAAACGACCAGGTCGCGGTACCAGCGTCGACGGCGAGCGAGCAGGTCGTCGCTCCGGCCTGGTCAGGGAATGACCAAGCGGTGCCGGCATGGACACAGACCGGTCAACTGGTTGCGCCGGCAGCTGCGGAGAATGGCGACGACCCCACCCTGGTCTGGACAACGGAGAACGAGCAGATCGCCGCCGCCGAGTGGCCAGAGACTGGCGCGGTCCCGTCGCCGGCATGGTTGGAGAGCGGCGAGCTCACCGCTCCGGCGGGGTTCGAGAATGGCCACACACCTGCCCCGGCATGTGTAGAGAACAGCGACATCGCCGCCCCAACGTGGTCAGATATGGGCGAGGTCACTGCCCCGGCGGCTGCACCCGAATGGTCGGAGAACGGCCAGGTCCCCGCCCCGGCGGCTGCGCCGGCATGGTCAGACGTCGGCCAGATTCCGACACCCGAATGGTCAGAGACCGGCCAGGTCTCCGCTCCGGGCTGGGAGCAGAGCAGGGAGACCGTGCCCAGCGAGCCGACCACCGACAACGGCTGGGTCCCGGCGGCGCAGAACGGCTGGGGGACCCATAACGCTGAGCCAGACACCTTTGCGCGCGAAGGCGCCGGCTGGCGGGAGAGCCCAGCTGATCCCAGCCTGGCGCCCGCTGGAGCCGCGGTGACTTACTTCACCGGGCTCGAGTGGACCACCAACAGCTGATCGCGAGCGCGGAGACGCTAACCGTCCACCGCGCCCGCGTAAGCCAGCGGCGCTACAGCGGCTGGACGTTGCCAGCCTTGGGTCCCTTGTCGCCGGCCTCGGCGTCGTAGGACACCTTCGCGCCCTCGGCGAGCGAGCGATAGCCCTCGCCGACGATCGCGCTGTGATGTACGAACAGGTCCTTCGACTGGTCATCGGGTGTGATGAAGCCGAAGCCCTTGTCGTCGCTGAACCACTTGACGGTTCCTGTAGCCATTCTGCATTTCCTCCTGCGTTGAGTGCTGCGAACGCGGAGATTGCTGAGCAAAGGCTACGAGCGCTGGCACTGCGATGCCGGGCCTGATTGGCCCGACCTGATGTACCAACGGTAGCAGCCGGCGCGGGCGCGCGATCAGCGGACTGGATACAGCGTCACCAGCGCGGCGCTGCTCGCCGGCATCTCCAGCGCAAGCGAACCCCGCTTGCTCGATACCTGCGGCAGCCTCGCGACGGGGCTCCAAGTGCCTTCCGGGCTGACCGCGCTACCGCCCAGCGTCACGCCCGCGGTCGCGCGCAAACCCGGGGCCTGGAGGCGCAGGATCGTGCCGGCGCCCACGCCCAGCGGCACGTGCAGATGCACGAGCAGCTGACGCGCGCCCGACGGCGCGAAGTTGACCAGCACGATGTGCAGGTGTCCGTCGGGGCTCGCGAACGCGGCCGCCGTCAGCGTGCGTTCGCCGCCGTGCACTTGCGCGTGGACCGGCCGGTCGCCGAGCAGACGGTCGGCCAGCAGCAGCGCGTACCACTCGGGGTTGGCGTGCAGCTCGCCACTCGCCAGTTCCTGCGCGCCCTCGGCGACCAGCGGGCTGTAGCTTTCCGGTTCGGCGATCAGGTCGTGGAAGTTCAGCCCCGCCACGCCGCTGGCCATCGCGCGCGCTATGTAGTCCACCGCCCACAGCGCCGACGCGAACACGTTGCTCACCCCCGGCTGCCCGCGACAGGAGACGTTGTTGGTCTCATCCACGCGCAGCGGGATCCCGCTCGCCTGCGCGATCGCCGACAGCTGCGCCAGCGTCGCCGACTCGTTCGCGCGCGTCACCGGGCTCACCAGGTCGCTCAGTCTCGGCACATACGCCTCGCATTTCGTCAGCGGGTAGTAGTGGGCGGTCAGCAGCGCCGGGTGCTCCGCCACGGCCACTTCGCTGGCCCACAGCAGCACCGGCTGGCCGCTCGACGCGTCCGGGCCCACGATCGGAACGCCGGGAGCCGCAGCCGCGATCGCCGCCCGATAGGCCGCCGCTTCGCTCACGTAGTCAGCGAACGTCCACGGCGCCGTGCGCAGCCCATCCGGCACGTACAGGTCCGGCTCGTTGCCGATCGCGATCCCTTCCAAGCTCGAGCCCAGCAGCGACTGCGCCACCTGCGCCTCCTGTGCAGCCACCGCCGGTTCGTAGTGGCCGAACGTCACCCCCAGCAGCACGCGCCAGCCGGTCGCACGCGCCAGTGCCGCAATGCCCTGCAGGTCCTGCGGCGCGATCGTCGTGTGCGCCCACGCCGGCGCCGCTCCTTCATCCACCCAAGCCGCTTCCGTATCGACGCTGATGCCGCCAAAGCGCAGCACCCCCTGCCCGAGCGAGCGCAGCAGGCTCACCAGATCGCCGCCGCCCGCGTAGCCCGCGACGTTCGCCAGGTTGTCGGCCTCGAACGACAGCCCCAGGAAGTCATCCGGGACGACCGGGCCGATCGGCACGGCCGGATCGATCGACACGCTCGCCGTCGGCGGCGGCTTCGGCTTGGACTTGTGCTTCGGCTTCGCGCTGTGCGTCGCGTGCGACGTCGACACGGCGAGCGACGGCGCCGGTATGGCGAGCGCGACTGCCCCTGCGAGCACCAACGCCGCGAGCGTGGCAAGCGAGGCTGCCGTCTCGCGTGTCGAAGCTGTGGGCATGAACTCGATCAGATTAGACCGCCCGCAGCGCGGAAGCTCATCGCGGCGATGAGCTCTCGGCATGCAGCGCGTCTTAGCTGGAGAATCCCGAAAGCAACCGACCAGCAGGAGGAGCCACATGACCACTACCGACACCAGCATCCGCGTCAGCCAGGTGGCGACGGTGATGATCCCCGTCAGCGACCAGGACCAGGCGATCGAGTTCTACACGGGCAAGCTCGGCTTCGAGAAGCGTGCGGACGTCCCCATGGGCGAGACCCTGCGCTGGGTGGAAGTCGCACCGCCCGGCGCCGCCACCACGGTCGCGATCGTTCCACCGCGCGACGGAGAAGCCACGGGGGTCCAGACGCGTGTGGCGTTTTCGACCGACGACATCGACGCCGACCACGCGAGCCTCAAAGCGCAGGGGGTCGACGTCGACGACGCGGTGGCGCGCATGGGAGACCCCGTGCCGCCGATGTTCTCCTTCCGCGACCCCGACGGCAACAGCTCGCTGATCGTGCAGCGCAGCTGACTTCGATCGAATTTCGAGAACCGGCGGGGCGGCTCAGGCGGGGCCGGGTGCGAAGCGCTCGTGCGCCAGCCGCCAGGCCGACGTGAAGAACTCGACTCGCTCCTCGGAGCCTTCGTGGCCCACCACGCGCGCGTCGAAGCCCTCGCGGAAGACGTCCAGCATCGCGTGGTTGTCACTCAGGACCTCAGCCACGAAGTGCGTAATCCCACGCCGCTCCGCGATCACGGCCAGCCGTTCGATCAGGAGCGTGCCAAGACCGCGGCCGTGGAGGTGATCGGCGACCTCGACCGCCACTTCGGCGCGCGTCGCGTCGAGCTGCACGTACGTCGCGTGGCCGACCGTCGCGCCCGTTTCGTCGTGCGCGATCAGTCCACAGCGATCCGCGCCGCCGGCCGACGCCAGGTGCGCCGCGTACGCCATGTCGGCCGCACCGGTGAAGAAGCGCATGCGCCGCGCTTCGAGGCACAGCCCGGCCAAGAACACGCTCAGCGCGGGCTCATCCTGCGCCGTCGCCACGCGCACCGTCACAGCGGAGCCGTCGCGCAGCCGCACAAGCTCCACTCCTCGCGAGTCCGGCTGCGGCTCCGACGTGTCGGGTGCAGACGGCGGCGGGGTGGCGGCGGGTGTACCCAAGATGCCCCAAGCGTCACATGCACGGGCATGGCGTCCATCCGGTGGCCACCGCTGCGACGCAGCGGAAAACTACGGGTCCAGCACGACCCGCGAATGCTCCTGGGACAATGCGTCGATGAGCGCGCTTCGCCGGGAGCGAGTCGTGCGTGGACTCGAGCGAGCGGCGCTCGCCAGCGCGCTGCTGTGCTTCGGCGTGCTCGCAACAGCCGCGAGCGCCGGCGCCGGCGTGCCGAGCTTTGCGTCGGTGTTGGCAACGCCACGAGTGCTGCCGTCCGATGGCGGCCAGCTCACGATCTCGGCCTTCGTGCAGGGCGCAACCGCCTGCACGCTGCACGCCGGCGCGCTCGGCCCACCACGCGCGGTCGGCTGTGCCTCCGGGCGAGTCTCATTCCGACTGCGAGTACCGGCCAATACTCGTGCCCTGCCCATACGTAGGCTCGTCTACGTCGAGGCTCACGGCCTCCGCGAGGAAAGCCGCTCGCGGGAGATCGAAGTCGAAACGCTCCCGCGCAAGGGCGCGCCCGGTCCGCCCGTGCGAGACCTCGACGCGTGCGCCACCGGCCCCCACTGCGACTACGGGGCGGCGTACGAGCGCTTCCCCACGTGGGGCAACGTCGCGCCGCAATCGCTCGGCGACTGCACGTTCGCCGCCGCGGCCGACTGGGAGCAGATCGTGCTCGGCGTGCACGCCGCAGCGAGCGTGATCGGCTCCGAGTTCGGGCAGGCCGGTGGCAACGACCAGACCGGGCTCGCGCAGGCGGCGCTATGGAGCTACTGGCAGCACGAGGGGATCGCGGGCACTCATCTCACAGCGCTGCACAGCTACACCACCGACAGGGCCGACGTCGAAAACGCCGTGCGGAGCTTCGCCGCGATGATCGTCGAATTGAGCTTCGCCACCGACGACCAGCTCGCGCAGTACAACCTGCTGCCGCTCGAACTGCACGACGTGGTGCTCGACGGTTTCACACCCGCGGGACCGCTCGTGGTCACCTGGGGCCAGACGCTGCAGATGACGTGGGCGCAGTGGGATCAAGAGGCAAGCAGCATGTGGGCGGTCACGGCGAGCTGAGCGCGCCGGCAAGCCGGCCGAGCACCGCGAGCCGAGCGCGCAACCCACGCCGAACCCTCAGAGCCGGGGCCGACCGCCGGGCAGTGGCTTGGCTGCACACGTGTGGTAAGCGCGCGTGCCCGTGATCTGCCGTCCGGTCGTCGTAAGGACCGTGATCTTCACCGTGTAGCGGCCCTTCGGCAGCCCGCGCAGATCGACGCGCGCGTGGAAGCGGGCACCCTTGACCACCGCAACGGAGCGACCGTCGACATCGACGCCGACGCGGCGGTACTTCAGGCCCTTGATCTGCTGCACGTGGATGATGAAGTCGCGACGGCTGACGCACTGCTTGTTGGGCGGCGCCGTGATGATGCCTTCGGTGCCCGGCAGCGCGCTCTCGCCGCTCGAGAGCGCCGGGCAGGGGGTCTCGGCGGTGGCGCGCAGCGGTTCGCCATAGAACCGTTCATACGATTCGAAGGCGTAGTGGCTGAAGAAGACTTCGGCGGACCACACGAAGCCGCCCTGGGGACATTCCTCGGGCATCGTCAGGCTGTACACGCTGGCGCCGTGTTCAACGCGGGCGGTGCCCAAGGGCAGCGTCAGCGCCGCGATCGAGGCGAACGGACCACCTGGAACAATGGGGATCAGCGGGAATGACAGCGTGAGCACGTTGCCGACGAGGGCTCCCTTCGCCAGCATTTCGAGGGAGACCGGAGTGTGGCCGTCGATGAACACGTCAAGACCGCCTTCAGGCGCGAAGTACGACGAGACTTCGGCATCCTCCTGAACCCGTTCGTAGCCGAAAGTCACGTACGCAAGCGCGCGACCGTCTCCCCCCGCGCGGGAGCCGCGCGGACACGCGCTTGGACCGAGCTCCTCAAGCGTGGCCGCTGAGCAGGTCGCAAAGCCGGCGGTGGTCGCGCCCACGCCGGCGGGCAGTTGCAGCCGCAGTTCACTTATTGGAGCTACCGACCCCTGGTATTCGTTGCCGCCCAACTCGAGCGTCGCCGTGAGCATCGTTCCCTGGCCGAGACCCGCAGCCGAGAATTCCGGGAGCAACGCAAGGCTGGGGATGAACGTCACCGCAGGGGTCGACGAAGCGCTCGCGCCAAGCGCCGCGGACGGACCCGCGAGGACCATCGCCAACGCGGCGAGCGCGATCGCAATCGGCGCCCGCAACGCGGCGACGTACGAGCGACGGCGACGGCGCGCGCTCACAGCGGCCAGTAGTGCGCGATCTGCGCCGCCGCGCGGGAGGTCAGCAGCGCCTCCGGCGCGGCCGAGTGTGGCGGCTGCACGCCGGCCAGCGCGGTGAGCGTCTCCAGCACGCACTCCCCGAGAATCCGCGGCTGATAGCCGCCCTCCAGCACCACGCCGAGCGGCGCCTCGAGCCGTTCGCTGAAATCGCGAACGTGGCGGCCGATCTCCGCGAACGACGACGTCTCCAGGCGGCAGCCCGCCAGCGGATCTTCGCGGTGCGCGTCAAAGCCCGCGGACACGAGCACCAGCTCCGGCTCGAACGCCTGCGCCGCGGGCAGCACGACGTGCTCGATCAGCGACAGCCACAGCTCCTCGTCGGATCCCGCCGGCACCGGCAGGTTGATCGTGTAGCCCTCGCCCGCGCCCGAGCCCACGTCGCTGAGCGGCCCGCTGCCCGGGTAGATCCTCGACTGGTGGATGCTCGCGAACAGCACGTCCGCGCGGCGCCTGAACGCCTCCTCGGTGCCGTTGCCGTGATGCACGTCCCAGTCGAGGATGAACACCTTGCCAACGCCGAGCTCGCGGATCGCGAACTCCGCCGCGACAGCCACGTTGTTGAACAGGCAGAAGCCCATCGCGCGATCCGGTTCGGCGTGGTGCCCGGACGGTCGCACCGCGCAGAAGCCCAGCGACGCCTCACCCGCCATCAGCGCCCGCGTCATCTCACACGCGCCGCCGACCGCGTGCAGCGCCGCGCGGTAGGACGGCTCGCCCACGAACGTGTCGCCGTCGATTTCGCCGCCACCGGCGATCGACAGCTCCCGGATGTGCTGCACGTGGCGCGCGCTGTGGATCAGCTGCAGCTGCGCCTCCTGCGCCGCGGGAGCCTCGCGCCGCTCCCAGCCCAGCCAGTCGTTCGCGGCCAGCACGCGTTCGAGCTCCACCAGGCGCTCCGGCGTGTCGGGGTGCTCGGGCATGTGCGCGCGCGGATCGTGCTCCAGGCACGCCGGGTGGCTGAAGTAGAGCGGTGGCATCGGGGTGACTGTAGTGATCGAGCTGTGGAGCAGGCTCACACCGGCGCGGTCTGCGCAACCCCGGCCGCCGGCTTCACCTGACGCTCGTTGCAGCCGATAGGAACGGATGGCCGCAGTCGGCGGAATCGAGCATGGACAAACGCCAGAGGTCGAGGTCGCGTGGCGGCGTGAGCACGCCTGCTCCGGGCTGACCTCGCGCCTCATCCTTGCCTACGTTGAGCGCGAAGCCGGCGGGCAGGCGGTCGAGCGGATGCTCGCCCGGGCCGGCCTGTCCGGCGCTGAGGAGCGCCTGCGCGACGAGAACCACTGGTTCTCGTACGACACGAAGCTCGCGTTGTGGAGCGCCGCAGAGGAGGTGCTGGAAGACCCCCAGATCGCCGAGCGCGTCGGCGCGTCGGTGCTCGACCTGTCCGTCGCGATGGGCCTCAAGCACACGCTGCGCGCCCTCGGCGCACCCGGGTTCGTCTATGGCAACGTCGTGCGCGCCAACGCCAAGTTCAACTGGGCGCACGAGCTGGTCGTGATCGAGCGCGACGGCGCGCGCGTGCGCATGCGCTACACCGACGTCGCGGGCGTCGGCTACCACCCCTACGACTGCGCCTACACGAAAGGCCTGCTCGCAACGGTCCCGCAACTGTTCGGGCTGCCGCTCGCGCACGTGGCGCACCCCGTCTGCGGTGCGCACGGTGGTCCTTGGTGCGAGTTCGACGTCCGCTGGAGCAACGGCACCCACGGCCTCAAGCGCGCAGCATTCGCACTCGCCGCGGGCGCCGCCGCGCTCGCGGGGGTAGGCGCGCTGGCAGACCCAGCGCTCGTCCCAGTGGCAGCCGGCGTGCTCGTGGCCGGCGAGCTCGGAATCGGCGCGCGGGCGATGCAATTCATGCATCGGCGGCTCGGCGCGCTGGAGCGGCGCGTGCGCGAGCAGGACGACGCGGCCGACCGCCTGCTGTCCTCGCTCAAGGACCTGTCCTCGGACCTGCGCCTGGACGAGGTGCTCGACCAGATCACAGCCAAGGCGCAGACCGCGGTGGGAGGCAAGGAGTTCGCGCTGCTGCTGGCCGACGGTGACGCGATGCACGCCGACCGGCACTCGGGGATACCGGCGCCGTCGCTGGCAGCGCTGGAGGCGTGGGCGCAGGAGCATCGCGAGACGCTGCTCGAGCGCGGTACCGTCGTGGTCGACGACCTCGCCACGGACGCCGTCCTGGCGGAGCTGCCGCACAGCGAGGAACTGCCGCTCGGCTCGATGTGCGCGGTGCCGCTTCGGTTCCGCGACGAGATGCTCGGCGTGCTGGCCGCGCTCGCACACGGCTCCACCGTGTTCCTTCCGGGCGACACCGCCACGCTGTCCGCGTACGCCGCGCACGCGGCGATCGCGCTGTCGAACGCGCGCCTCGTGGCCCGGCTGGAACGCCAGGCCGCCGAGGACCCGCTCACGGGGCTGGCCAACCAGCGCGCCTTCCACGACACCTGTGCAGCGGAGTTCAGCCGCGCGCAGCGCGCCGGCAGCGCGGTGTCGATCATCATGCTCGACCTCGACAGGTTCAAGGAGATCAACGACGCGCACGGCCATCCCTACGGCGACCAGATCCTGCTCGGGGTGGCAGACGCGCTGCGCAGCTCGATTCGCCAGCACGACATGGCCGCGCGCATGGGCGGCGAGGAGTTTGCGATCCTGCTGCCCGACGCCGACGAGGCCGCCGCTCACGAGATCGCCGAGCGGGTCCGCGCCAAGGTCGCACAGATGCCCGTCCTGGACAGCACGCTTTCGTGTTCGGCTGGGCTTGCCACAGGCTCGCCGGTGGACACGTCGCCCGCCGATCTGCTCGCGCTCGCCGACAGCGCTCTTTACGCGGCCAAGCGCCTCGGCCGCGACCGCACGGTGACCAGCCCGAGCAGCGCGGGGCACGCGGCCGGTCACCGGTAGCGAGCGGTCACTCGATCGCCCGCCGCAGCTGCTCCGAAGCGAGGCTATAGTGACGGTAGTTGCGTGCTCAACGAAGGGCTTGGTATGGACGTCGAGATCTGGTCTGACATTGCGTGCCCGTGGTGCTACATCGGCAAGCGCCGTTTCGAGGCCGCGCTCGCGCAGTTCGAGCACCGCGACGGGGTGCGGGTGACGTGGCGGAGCTTCGAGCTCGATCCGCAGGCGCCGCATGAGCGCAGCGGCGACCGCGCCGCGCGGCTCGCGCAGAAGTACGGCATGACCGTCGAGCAGGCGCGCGACGCTGAGCAGCAGCTGACCGCCGTGGCCGCCGGCGAGGGCCTTGGCTTCCGCTTCGACATCGCGCGCAGCGGCTCGACGTTCGACGCGCACCGGGTCGTTCACCTCGCCGGCGAGCACGCGCTGCAGGACGCGATGAAGGAGCGCCTGCTGCGCGCGTACTTCACCGAAGGCGAGCTGGTCGGCGACCACGAGACGCTCGTCCGCGCGGCCGTCGAGGTCGGGCTCGCGGAGGATGAGGTGCGTGAGACGCTCGCGGGCGAGCGCTGCGCCGCGCAGGTCCGCGACGATGAGCGCACCGCCGGCGAGCTCGGGATCAGCGCCGTTCCGACGTTCGTCGTCGATCGCAAGCTGGGTGTCTCGGGCGCGCAGCCTCCCGAGGCGTTGCTGCAGCTGCTGCAGCAAGGCTGGGCCAACCGCAGCCCGGCGCCCGCACTCACCTAGGATTGGCTCAGTGTCGATCTTCGAGCAGCTCAACACGCTGACCGGCGTTCCGCTCGACGAGGCCGAGCTCGACGGACGCGCGGTGCTGGTGGTGAACGTCGCCTCTCGCTGCGGGCTGACCCCGCAGTACACGGGCCTGGAGCAGCTGCAGGAGCGCTACGGCGAGCGCGGCTTCACGGTGCTCGGCGTGCCGTGCAACCAGTTCGGCGGCCAGGAGCCGGGCAGCGCCGAGGAGATTCAGACCTTCTGCTCGACCACCTACGGTGTCAGCTTCCCGCTCACCGAAAAGCTCGACGTCAACGGCCCCGCGCGGCACCAGCTGTACCGCACGCTGACGGCGACCGCCGATGACACGGGCGAGGCCGGCGACGTGCAGTGGAACTTCGAGAAGTTCCTCGTCTCGCCCGACGGACGCCCGCTCGCGCGCTTCCGGCCTATGGTCGAGCCCGAGTCGGCGGAGCTGACCGCCGCGATCGAGGCGACTCTGCCCGACTGAGGCGCAGGAGCAACCCCGTCCGGGCGTAGCCCTAGCGGCGGTGGTCAGCCGTCGAGGCATCTCGCGAAGCGCAGCGGCACGGGCTGCGACGCCTGCTCGACAGAGTCGGCGGACCGGAGGGCATGCTGGTCGTCGATCCATACGTGCTCGACAAGCACTTAAACCGCTTCCGGCGAGGCAAGCGGACTCTGAGCGCGGTCTGCGAGCACTATCGCGTGACCCTCGACGAGGCCCACGCCGCCAACGCCGACGCGCTTGCCGCGGCGCGGGTGGCGTTCAGGCTCGGGGCGAGCGTTGCGGAACTGCGGGACATCGACCTCGACGTCCTGCATCGAGAACAGGTCTCCTGGGCCGCCGAGCGGGCCGCGTCGCTGGAGGACTACCTCCGAGCTCAGGGACGCAACCAGCGCGTCGAGAGAGTCTGGCCCGTCATTCCCGACGGCCTCGCGCGCGCAGCGTAGTGTTGCGAGCGCGCCGCGCCGGCAACGGCGCTTTGCTTGCGAGATGTGACGGACGAGCCCGGATGCTGCAGAAGGCTGGCGTTAGGCGACTTGCCGCGCGCCACGCGCCGCTTTGCTCGGCTTCGGGATGATCTTCACGTCCGCGCCGAGCGCCTGGGCCATCGCGACGACTGTACGTAGCTCGGGATTTCCGGACGCGGTGAGGAGCCGGCGGACTGCGGACGGGTTCTTGTCGATCGCCCTGGCGAGCTCGGCCTTCGACATACGATGCTCCTCCCGCAGAGCATCGAGCTGGTTAACGATCGCGTCTATTGCGGCGATCTCGCGCTGCTGCCGCTCGAACTCAGCCCGGAACTCAGGATCTTCTCGCAATCGTCGAGCTAGACGTCGGTCGTGGTATCCCACGTCCTGCTTCGCCTGTCGCTTGTCGAGTGTTGTAGCCATCGCGTTCCTTGAGTGAAACTGTAGCACCTATGGTACGTCGCGTACCATGTATGTCACGGTTGATCACCAGATGGTCGGCACAAGCCCGCTATCGCGGATCGCACGGTCTCTGGTGACCAGCGGCAGCGCCAATGCTCGGGCAGTGCCCACGATGAAGCGATCCCACGGGTCGGTGAGCAAATCGCGAGGAATCGAGGTGGTGGCATCCACGACGACGATGTCGATCGGCTGGAGGATGAGCGCGGGCGAGGACGCGAGCATGTCCCGGAGCTCCGCCAGGTTGGCCTGGGTCAGCTTTCGTGTCGTCTGAGTCACGTACCACAGGTCGATCATGGTCGCGATCGAGACAACCACACCATCCGTGGTTTCCGCCTCGGTGAGCGCACTCGCAGCGGTAGCCGACAGCCGCTCAGAACCCTGCAGGTGCCAAACGATGGCGTGGGAGTCCGCGAGAACCCTCACGCGGATGAGAGATCGTGTTGAGCGAGCTCGCTGGCCCGCTCAAAGTCCTCCCACGTGAGGTCCGGGAAATCAGACAGCGATCCCGCGAGAGTGTGGGCCGATCCGGCCGGAGCCGTCTGCACCACCCGCAGATGGGCGCCAGGCGCGACACCCAGGCGCGCCAGTTGATCGGCTGGGATGCTCCCATCGGCGGCCACGACCAGTTCGTGACTTGTGTGCTCGCTTGCCGCACTCATGACGCCCAGTGTAGCCCCGCCAATACGCGCCCGCGGAGACACTAACCGGAAGTTTTTGAGGTTCTGAGGCCCGATCGCCCGTGTTTGCGGGGAATCGGGCCTTCTTTTGGTGGTTGGGCGTAGACACTAATATTGGGTTTTGCTGTCCGATGGGTGTGGCATTATATG
>Ga0187862_10000743_pt1 | contig 36155 bp, 24 predicted proteins | sample June2016WEW_10_1_FD_133003 | JGI IMG/M metagenome (GOLD analysis project Ga0187862, IMG submission 133003) | Peatland microbial communities from SPRUCE experiment site at the Marcell Experimental Forest, Minnesota, USA - June2016WEW_10_150 | ecosystem: Environmental > Terrestrial > Soil >... | reverse complement strand
TTGCGGTAAGTCCCATTGCGGTCGCCGCGTGCTCATGCGCGCCGGACCGTATGGTCGAGGTCGCCAGGGCGATGGATCGCGCTGCAAAGGCAGTCGGGGTGGATTTCATCGGAGGGTTTAGCGCCCTTGTCGAAAAAGGTTTCACGAGGGGGGACCGCGCCCTCATCGAGGCCATTCCGGAGGCGCTTGCCGAAACCGAGCATGTATGCTCCTCGGTAAATGTGGCATCCACCCGCGCAGGCATCAATATGGACGCGGTCTACCTCATGGGAAAAACGATAAAGAGGGCCGCCGAGCTTACCCGGGAACGCAACGGAATCGGGTGCGCAAAGTTGTGCGTGTTCGCAAACATCCCCGAAGACGTTCCTTTTATGGCCGGCGCCTTTCTCGGTGTGGGCGAGCCGGACTCGGTGATAAACGTAGGCGTGAGCGGTCCCGGCGTGGTCAAAAAAGCCCTGGACCGCGCGCGTCAGGCAAATCCCCGGCTTGACCTGGGACAAATCTCGGAAATCATTAAACGTACTGCCTTCAAGGTAACAAAGGTCGGTGAACTGATCGGAAGGCGTGTGGCCGATGATCTTGGGGTCCCATTCGGAGTGGTTGACCTCTCACTTGCTCCGACGCCCAACGTAGGAGACAGTGTCGGGGAGATCTTTCAGAGCCTGGGGCTGGGCAGCATCGGCGTTCCGGGCACAACTGCCGCCCTGGCGCTCATAAACGACGCGGTAAAAAAAGGAGGGGCTTTCGCAAGCTCTTACGTTGGCGGTTTGAGCGGCGCCTTTATTCCGGTGAGCGAAGACCTCAATATCGCTGAATCGGCCCGGAAGGGATTTCTGTCCATCGAAAAGCTCGAGGCCATGACAAGCGTATGCTCGGTTGGACTGGATATGATCGCCCTGGCGGGAGACACTTCAGCCGAAACGCTTGCCGCGATAATAGCCGATGAGATGGCAATAGGGGTGATAAACAGGAAAACCACCGCCGCCAGGCTTATTCCGGTTCCGGGTAAAAAAGTGGGCGACAAAGCCCATTTCGGCGGTCTGCTCGGAGAGGCATCAATCATAGCGATACCGGGAACGGACAGCTCCGGAGAGTTCATCTCCCTTGGGGGCCGCATTCCTGCCCCCACGCAGAGCCTCACCAACTAATTCTCGATCCGGAAAGGGTCCTTTTCCGGGCGGCCGGGCCGCCGGCCTGGATCGCCGCTGCCTTAGGCGGCGGCAAAGGCAGGATCTCGACGCTATCCCTGATCTGTCCATGGCCAGAGGCGGTACAAAGGTACGCCTCCGCGGAACCCCTCCCTTCGGCAGGCTCAGGGCAAGCTCTTTCCTTGCCAGGACGAAAAATGCCTCCTTTCCGAATCGAAAACTGACCGTGTCAGGAAAAATTCCCCCTCCCCTCACCTCCGCACGATTTCGGCAGTGCGCAGACGCGCACGCGCCTGGCGGAGCCTGGAGATTGTGGTGGCTGGCCAGAGGCCGCCACCGCAGCGCCACAGTGAGCCACGCAGTGGCGAAGGGGGTGTGGGGGGCACAGCTCCCCGCGCTTTTCCGGATTATTTTATTTGCAGAACTCACATCGGCATTGGTTTCCCGCATCAGCTTTTTTGAGGAAGATGGCGCTCTGCGAGCCATCCGGCCGCGAAGGCGAAAAGAACCATAATCCCCAGCAGTACCGCTGCGTTTTGCAGCATATCCACGGATAACCAGTTGAAAGGCTTTTCAGGGAAACCGGCTGCTATGTGGATCTCTCCCGGCGATCCGAGTGTCATGCTGGTAAAGGCAAAGTCCCGCACGACTACATCCAGGCCCTTTTCTTCCACAGATCCTTCCTTTTGGCTTAACATCGCCTTGATTAAGGGGACATCGGGCATCGAGCGCCCAATCCACTCATCGACGTCCGGGTAGCCGGCCAGAATGGTCCCTTTCGAGTCAACAATCAAAACCTCGCTGTTTTCGGGCATTGACTTTTCAGGAACCTGAACCAGCGTCTTCAGGTCCAGAGCGGCAAAAATTACGCCTTTCGGCTGACCGGGTTCACCGAACCACGGGTAAACGAGAACGATTGAATGCTTGCCGCTGGTCCGGGAGACCACATGATCGCTGAAACCGAACCTGCCGGTCCCAACGGCCTGCCGAAAATACTCCCTGTCTGCGATGCTGATCCCGGCCGGACCTGCCGCGTGGCAGAAAACGTTCCCGTTCAGGTCAGCCGCCCCGATGTTGCTGAAAAACGGCTGATTCGTCAGAAGATCTGAAAACAGGCTGCGGCAAGATTCCGAATCTTCCCGAACTACCGGGGCGGATTTCGACAGAGCCGCCAAAAGAAGCCGTGTCTGCTCCATCAGTTGCCTGTTGGATGAGGCCTCGTATTGAACCAACCTGCGGGCCGTATTCTGTCTTTCGGCCTTTTCATCCTTCCACTGCTGGTATGCCGGATGAATGATTACATCAGTGGCTGGTAATAAGAAAAGCGGAACAAAAAATAAAATTTGAAGCCGCAGCATTTTTGCGTGGGACACTGAAAAATCTCCAGTTTAGGGGTTCAAGGATTCATGGATTCATGGATTGAGGAATTGTAAAACGAGAAGTGTCCTACTTCCTGATCCCTTCTGCTACTTATCACAAAAAAAGGAAGCGTGAAGCAAGAAGAAGTTTTTGCTCCGTGCTTCCTGCTCCCGGCTCCCTGCTTCCAATTCTCATTCCTGCTCCTTGCTTCCTGCTCCCAGCTCCTATATTATTTTATCTGAGGCGGTGGTCAGTGGTCAGAAACAATGGACTCGGGCCGGCGACAATAATGACTTATAGGTTAAATTCTCCTACGTATTTATAAGGTAAAATTCGCCTACGTTTATCCGGGTTTCCGGATGAGACACTGGCAGTTTTCGATTCGGAAAGGAGGCATTTTTCGTCCTGGCAAGGAAAGAGCTTGCCCTGAGCCTGCCGAAGGGAGGGGTTGCGCGGAGGCGTACCTATGTACGCCGCACAAGCAAGCCCAAAGATTGACGCCGCCAGGGTGGAAAAGGACCCTTTCCGGACGGAAACTAACTATACGGACTCAAGCTGGATGAAGAAAACTTTTGAAAGTTGCAAGCCGTCTGTCCGCCGGCATTGGCTGCTTTTCGCCGCAGGAGCTGTGTGGCTCGCAGTGGGTATCGGGCTAGTCGCGGTGGCCTGTTTCTGGCTTTACCGTTCGGCATGGCCCTTGAGCCTCGTGCTTGGCGCGCTGGGCATTGCCCTGGGTCTGATCGTCTATTCTTTTGGATTTTCCCGAATCATCAGGAAAAACCTTGACCGGATCAGCGGCAAACCCGAAGAGGTTTGTCTTTTCGCATTTCAGGCCTGGAGGAGCTATTTTCTAATTTTGGTTATGATCCTGATGGGTTACACGCTCCGGCATTCCCCCGTGCCGAAAACCATCGATGCGATGATCTATCTTACAATGGGATCGGCCCTGATTTGCGGCAGTTCACTATATTTTCGGGAATTTTCCTCCGGGAATACCGGTTAGTCCTGCCCTTTACTATTGCTGACGGTGGCGATCAATCTTCCGCTACCCTAGGCCCACTTACGCCCGAGCGCATCCGTCTGCCAGCGCGTGGGGTCGATACAGTTTGGGGCATGTTTTACCGCTTAACTGTCACAGAGCACTTTGCACTCGATGAAAGACCGTGGTTGTCGGTCACCGTCAGCTTAAACAGCAGGGTTGCCGAGTTTCCGGCAATATCGGGCGCCGTAAAGGTCGCCTGCGAGGTTGTTGCGCCTGACAGGGTTACCGGCGGAGTACCGCTTACCTGCTCCCACAGATATGATGCAATGCCGTCATAGGTATCGCTGGAAGCCGAGCCGTCCAGAACCACCGTAGCCCCTTCCGTGACGGTCTGGTTCTTGCCTGGATTGGCAATCGGAGGCTGATCCCAGGAGATGTTTACAATGCAAGTATCGGTGCTGCTGAACCCATGTTTGTTGGTCACCTTGAGTTGAAAATCCAGCGAAGTACCGCTCTCTCCCACGGCAGGGGCCTTGAACGTGGCAATGGCTTTTCCGGCATTTGTCATCTGTACCTTGGTGCTTGGGGTGGCATTCAACTGAGTCCACTGATACGACTTGATGACGTCGTCGGAGTCGCTCGAACCGCTGCCGTTGAGTGTGACCATGGTAGTCTCGGTCACGGTCTGATCCGGACCGGCGACCGCGACGGGAGGTTGTTCGTTCACGTGTATGGTGCACTCGCTCGCAGCAGTCAAGCCTGCACTGTCGGTCACCGTGAGCTGAAAGACGAGTTCCACGCCGGAGGTTCCCGCCGCCGGGGCCTGGAAGGTCGTTGCAGCAGCCGAGGGGCTGGAAAGTCCAACGCTTGGGCCCTTCGTCTGCGTCCAGGCGTACGATAGGCTTCCACCGGCCGGGTCGTTCGAATTCTGCCCATTTAGAGTGACAGTGGTATCTTCAGTTACGGTCTGAGCCGGACCGGCAACCGCGACCGGCAATTTCTGAAAAGAAACCGTAATTGTCTGGGCGGTCTCGACGTTCTGGATAGTGTACTTGCTTATCGCTCCCCCCACAGAGGTGCCATTCACCTCGACGTCGGCAACACCGTACCCCTTATCCCCTGTGAATGTGAATTCCCGGGAGCTGTCGTAGTGGACTTTCACATCGCCGGAGGGTGTAATAGTGCCGTTACCGCCTGTGACGGAAGCGGTGATATCTACCGGCGGGAGGACAATGGATGTCGTAGCTCCGGCCTCGATCGGGTAGCTGGGCAAGTCCTCGTATGCCCACTTGTCGATAACGCCGGAAAGTTTTGCATCAGACCGGCCGCCCGTAAAGTGAATCCAACCTGCATGCAGGGTACCATCTTCGGCTCGAAACGTAACCCCGATATAGCCTTCTGCTCCATTGTTGAACTGGGCACATGCCCCCCAATGACACTTATATTTATGCGACACGGAAGTGGTGTACCACCCACCACTCATCAAATTGCCGGCGCCGGGGCCGGCAACGATATTGATTACAGCACCCGCCGCAAGCCTTTTGGGGACGGATGAAGTACCACAGGTTCCAGCGGCGGCAAGGGTTCCTACAAAACCGTTGTATGTACCCTGCGGGAGAAGATGCAACCCATTAGACAGGCTGAATACAAAATCTTTAGTCCCGTCACCGTTCATATCCAGACTGATTTCCGGGTTGCCGCTGTTAATTACCAGAGGATTATGGGGGGTAGTTAAATGTATAATCGCTTCTGCCTGCGTGACCATCAGCAGTACAGCTCCTGCAGCAACTGAATAGGCGCTAACCTGCTTTGCCAGACTTTCACTCAAAACTCGCTTCCCCCTCCTTTTCTCTCTTGCCATTTTGTCCCCCCGCCGGATTAAGTTTGATACAAAAGTGACTCTTGCGGAATATCCGTATGGTCCTAAACTAGTTCAGGGCATCAGTTGTCTTCGTTCGAACCACTCTTTTCAGCATCGGATCTACCGCCGCGGCCATGGCTGATTCATTCAGTTTGCCCCCAAGGAAGCCGTTGATTTTGGCGGCAACCTCCCGAGGCTCAGCGACGGCTTTTTCGTATTGAATGAAAATGGTGGGAATGCCGCGTAAACCAAGCATCTTTTTAATCGCCGAGATTTGAGCGGCGAAAGTCCTCCCGAGTTGCCCGCTTGAGGTTTTTTCTCCATTTTTCGATTTCGTTGCAAGCATTCGCTTCTGAGACTCCAGGACCTCCTCCATCTCGCGCTCCATGAAGATAATCCTGTAGTTGGAACCACGACCGACATGGGGGAGCAGTTGCGCTACTAACTTGACCGCCCTGCCTTTTGCTTCGGCAAGCCATGAGTTGTCGCGTTGAAGGCCCTTGGCCGGTTCGAACTCAAAGTATCCTCTGGGATTCATGGCGTCGGGGGGGCGTTTGCCGTCTGTAAGAAGCCAAACTCCACCGGCTGAAAGCATCTGCATCATCATGGATGTGCCGGACCGGGGAAGGCCGGTAACGATTACTATTGTCTGCGCCAGATCCACCGGGACTGAGGTCGTGGTTGCCGATATTTCAGGGTTGTCCGAACCGACCCAATTCTCACCCGTGTTTCGGACTTCGGCAGGTTGCCCGTGCCGGGCGGCCGCCTTTTTTCGCCGTAGCCTGGCGATGCGCCGGGCGGCCTCCCCGGCGAGGGCGTAATGTTTTGCTGCATTTTCGATATCCTGAAGACGATTCCTATAGACCGATGAAAGTCTCCGATGCGCCTGCGGGTAATTGGGGTTTTGAGAAACGGCTACTTTGAGGGCCTCGACTGCCCGTGGGATCTCACCCAACCGATGCAGGGCAACTCCAAGTACGAAATGGCTCAGGGGATCGAAATAGAGCCGGCCGACAGCATCGAGGGCCGCCCTGGCAGCTTCCCGATTGCGCGACCGGTGAAGATGGCTGAGCCCCAGGCCGCGGTACGCCTCGGCGCAGTCCGGGTCCAATGCCAGCGCCTTATTGAAAGAAATCTCAGCGTCTTCCCAGCGTTTCATTCGCAGATAGACCGTACCGAGCTTCAGATGAATGGACGGGGACACAGGGGCAGAAGCCTCTGCCCTTTGGAAGTTCTCCAGCGCAGCTTCCGCGTTTCCTTCGGATAAAAGCTGCGAGCCCATCAGGTAGTCCATGGCAAAAGGATTGGATGAGGCCCTCCCCCTTAGATCCATAAACTCGCTCACCTGTTCCTCGCTCAGTTCCTCGGCTGTCTTTCCTTTCTGCTCCTCGGTGAATCGATTCAGCCTTTCTCTCGAGGCAAGAACATCCTTCTCCTTTCGCAGGAAGATAAGTTCGAGCACCCGACGGGCATCGGGAAGCCAGTCCACCGCCTGGAAGCAGACCACAAGCTGAAGCCCGAACCGATATTCATGGGGGTGGTCTGCGAACAGTTGCTCCAGGATAGGTATCGCATCGGCGTGGCGATTGGCGTCCATATAAGACCGGGCAAGATTATAGCGCAGCTCCCGGATCGCCTCCCCTGCGGCCTCCGCTGCGTCCTCGCCCGGCTTTTCAATATACCCGAGGGCCACCAGTTGATTTATGGCCTCGTGCGCATCCTGCGGATCTATCTTCATGTCGGGACTATGCATCCCGGAAGGGCCGCTGACGTCATCATAGCTGGGGATGGTAGAGAACGCCGGCCCTTTTTCGAACGCGCCCACCAGAGGTTTCCCATCCATATCCAGCCCTACGGGAAGTCCGAACAGGCAAAGAATCGTCGGGCATATATCGAGGATGCCGGCGCCGTATATCCGCTCGTCTTTTTTAATGCCTGGTCCCCGCATGGCAAAGATCCCGTAATGCCTGTGCTGGACGGCTGGTCCTGCGGGCTCCCGCGGAATGTGCAAGGGCCTCATGTCCCCACTCTGAAAACCGTGGTCCGAGACCAGGATTACGGTCGCATCCGCCCCGGCTTTTTCCATGAGCCGGCCGAGCATGATATCGTGCAGAATATAGCCGCCTTCCACCACTTTGCAGTAGAGTTCGAAATCTTTCTCATCTACGCCCTCCCTGCGCGGAGGGTGATAGCGCATAAAGCCGTGGCAGAAATGATCGATCCCGTCGAAGTAGACGGCGGTAAAGTCCCACGGCTCGCAGTGCATGAGGGCCAAAGCAGCAGACTCTATACTCAGGCACTCGCTGATGATCTTCGCAAGGCTCTCGATCCGGTGGTCCTTTTCCTGGTCGATTTCTGAAAGTCTTGGAACGAAAGGATAAATATGCCCCGCGTCGAGTTCCCGGGGATGCCAGCGAAGCTCTGCGATATTTCCCGTCAGCCGCGCGGGATGTACCGTTCCCGGCTTGAGGGGCCAGGGCCTGTCTATTGGGCCTGCCGCCTTCTGGAACCGATTAGATACCATGACTCCGTTTATCGGCTCTGCCGGATGGGAGGGCCACCAGCCTACGACATTGCACTTCACGCCGTGTTGGCCGAGAATGTTCCAAACCGCCTTGGTTTTTCTGGATAAATTGGTGATGGGCCGAACGCTGCCCAGGTCCGGGTCCGGTTCGATGAACCCCAGGACCCCATGTTTGAACGGTCGCTTTCCGGTGGCGATCGAGGTCCACAGCATAGGGGAGAGGGAGGGATAAAGAGTGGCAATGTTGCCAATGACCCCCGAGTTGACCAGCGCCTCCAGATTGGGCATCCTGCCTTCATCGAGAAGCGGGCCGATCACCTTCCAGTCAGCTGCGTCCCAGCCGATGAGGAGGACCTTGCCGGCAGGCAGTCGATTATTACTGGAGGCCACTAGCCCAGTCCTTTCATAGGCTGAAATCCGGGGGGAGCGGGGATCTTTATAATGAAAAATCACTCCGCCGCTCTTTAGGGTCATCGTTCTACTGCTGTGGTATCTGTATCTCGATCCCACTGTTGGTGCAGCTTGTGGGTTCATTACCTCCACCGTTGTAGCATGAATCTTCGCCGAACCAGCCGCCCTGGATATCGCCGGTCTGGCCCTGAAACGTTATGTTGTAACAAACGCCGCCATCATTGCAGTCGTCGGTGCCGTTCAAAACGGCCGGCGGTATGACAATAGTGAAATTGTTTGCCTGCCCCGGTATACCTACGCCTGAATCCCATGTGCCATATATGTCCTGATTACTTACGCTGTTGGACTGACCTGCGGGACCTTCGTAATTGAAATGTGGGGCGTTAGGCTCGCCGTTGACCCAGATCGGGATGTAAACCGATCCGTGCAGAGTTATGCCGCTCATAACCTGGGAAAGACTTGGATTGCCGCCGGTAAATGTCATGTAGGGATAGTCCGCCGGGACCGGGTTCCCCGCCGAGTCAAAACCGAAGGCGGCAGTAACCGTCCAGCTATAGGTTTTGGTCCCTTCCGATGTAGTGAGCGTAAAGGTGTAAGTCGACGGTATTGTTGGGGGCCACTGGTTTGCAAGATTGATTTGGAAAGCGTTTTTCGAGTAATCATTATAAGCATTACCGCAGGAAATCCCTGTGTCGCCGCCGCACACAATGGGGACAGTCATCGGCACGGTGATGCCCGCCCCCGTGACTGTGGCCGCAGTGACTACGCCTTGCGGATCGTCGACCTCGAACCTGAGGCTGTTCGTGTAGCCAGTGTTCGCCCATGCCCATGTATTCGCATAGGCCTTTGCGATAGAGCCATCACCGGATATGAGCCACGAGGACCCGACCTGCGTGAAGTTTGTGTCCAAGGCATCGGTGCTGGTCGTTCCGTTTTTGGTCATGTAGACAGTAAAAGAGACGTCGGCGACATTGTTTACTGTGTCGAGAGAATTTACCTGAATCCCGGAGTAGGACATGCTTACTCCAGCCATACTTACCATCTTGGTTTCCCACTGCGTCGCGGTCTCACCGCCGTCGAGGTAGTTCGGGTCCACGTAGGGGGCTATATCACTTGCCTTGAGCGAGGCGCCCTTCGTGTTGAACGTATTCATAAAATTGCTCATTGTCGTGGTTATGCCGTTCAGCGCCGCCTGCTGGGCAGTCGTTGTCGGCACCTGGGTGCTGGTAGTGACGGGGTTGGTCGTCCCGCTGCCTGTTGTGGCAGTGGTCGAGCAGGTCACGGACCCAGTGGTTGAGGGGGTTACCGTGGAGTTCTGAGTTGTAGTGCTGTTGTTGCTGATGGTGACTGTAATCTGCCCCGAACCAGCATCAATCGTTACCGAAGTTTCATCGAGCACCTGGTCGACGCCCGATCCGTTAGCCGTAAACGGCGTTGAGACCGGGTTAAATGCGGCGGCAGCGACTCCTGCCTGATTGAGCCATGGCTGCACTATGCTCTGCACCACAGACGCTATTGTCGCCACTGCGACGGCAGACGGTGGGGGATATTTTGCCGGGTCGCTGAATGCCGTCTCCACACTGCTTCCCTGAACGCTATACCAGGTGCGGACAATTATGTCGGTGAGGGAGGTGATGTTGATGGTAGTTGTGCTGTTGGAGTCTGCGCTTACGCTGTAGTAGGTAGTTCCGCCTGTTGTTGTGACCTGCAGCAGGAAGGGCGGCTTGAGGCCACTAGAATTTATACTGAAGGAACCGTCGGCGCCGGTGGTTGCGTTGGCCGTCGCGCCGGTGCTGTCAACCAGTGACACCTGGGCGCTTTGGATTGGAGAACCGGCGGCGGCCGTGCCTTTTACTGAAGAGGCAGCCGTAGTCGTTTTAAACGACCACACCGGCCCTTTGGCAACAGTACTCAGGCCGTCGCATGTATCGTGTCTGGCGACAATCTGCCAGTAATAGGTCTCGGATGGGTTGAGCTCTCCGGGATAGAATTGCCAGTAAGGCTCGGTTGAGTTTGGAAAGACGGTCCCAGCAAGGGTAGTTGGAGGCGAGGAAGTCCCGAAGTAAACGTCGCAGGAGTCGGCATCGGATGTCGACCATGACAGCGCGTTCTCTCCGGAGGTAAAGTCAAGCAAGACGCCGGTCTTGCCGTTGGCGGGAGATGGGACGGACGCTTTTCCCGGTTGGATCGGACTGGTGACCGTTATTGAAGCCGGTTTGCAGACCGTGGTTGACGAGGCGTCGGTTATACACACGCTGAAGGAATATTTATCGGGAGAAGAAGAGGTTTGGCCGCTTATATCTCCCTCATCGGAGATGTCGATCCCTGCCGGCGGCTTACCCGTAAGGGAGTAGGAGTAAGGAGGAACCCCGCCCGAGGGTTGAGTAACTGCGTAGTTGAACTGGGCGCACTCCTGGACTGTGCCAAGGGAACCGGGAAGGCTGAATGCCGGCTTTGACGTCGTGAACGACCACAGCGGCCCTTTGGTGGCGACGGGATCCGCACCGCTGCACAGACTGCGTTTGGAGACGACCTGCCAGTAGTAGACGGTCCCGGAGTTCAGGGAGGAGGGAGCATAGCCTGTATTGGAGAGACCGCTCGCAGCCAAAGGTGGAGGGGACGAAGTCCCGAAATAGAGATCGTAGGAGTCTGTGTTGGAGGTCGCATTCCAGTTCAAGGACGCAGTGGACGTAACGTTTTTTGCGCCGTTGGCAGGCGAGGGGCCGGACGGTTTTCCCGGTTGGACCGGACTGGTGACCGTTATTGAAGCCGGTTTGCTGACCGTGGTTTGCGAAGCGTCGGTTATACACACGCTAAATGAATATTTAGCGGGAGAAGAAGAGGTTTGGCCGCTTATATCTCCCTCATCGGAGATGTCGATCCCTGCCGGCGGCTTACCCGTAAGGGAGTAGGAGTAAGGAGGAACCCCGCCCGAGGGCTGAGTTACTGCATAGTTGAACTGGCCGCACTCCGCGACGCTGCCCAGTGATGAGGGAAGACTGAATTTCAGTTGATTCTGCGTACTATTGATAAAGGCGCCGTGGACATCCATATTGGCGGAACAGTCGAAACTTCCCCCTGGACTTCCTCTGTCCACCATGGCAAAGCATTTCGATCCTCCAGGGGCCAGAAGAGGGGCGGCCAATGGTATGGCGCCGCTGCTGTTTTTCGAGAAAAGGGTGAACTCAGCACCCAAAGGAGCGCCCGAAGGACTAAAGTAACGGCCATTTACGGTTGCTGAAGCTTGTTCGAGATTTTCCGTCCACGCAACCATATACTGTGTGCCGAGCCAGACAACGTCAGCAAAGAAGTGGTTGGGAGCTGTGTCGCTTATGGTGATTAGCGATCCGGTCGGAACGCCGCTCGGAGTGACGAGCTGGCCATAGGCATTCCACTTGCATCCGCTGCTCGAGCAGGCGTTTGGAAGCGTTGTCTCCCGGGTAAATGCGACAAAATAGTTCGTACCGTCGAAAGCGGCGGTGATTGGATTGTCACAGGGCAAAGAAGAATTGCTGACAGCGAAATTGCCGCGATAAAGAGTTCCTGCCGATGTGGCGGATGACTTCGTTACAAACTGAGCGTATATGTCCGACTCGAAGCAATGTTCGCCCTGGGAATCCGAGTAGCACGCGCTCTGGTTGCGCCCGTCCACCCAGGCAGCCAGGATGTTCGTTCCGTCAAAAGCCAAAGTCGGCTCTGTCTGCCCGTTCGGAGCATTGCTTACGGTGATCGGCGACCCCAAAAGGTCCCCGGAAGGCGCAACGAACTGGCCGTATATAACGCCGGTTTCATCATCGCCGGCTGTGCTGCGGTCCTGCCAGACAACAAAATAGTTTGCACCATCGAAAAGAATTGAATTAACGCTAAAGTTCATATCAGTCCCGGCACCCACTGTAAACTGCGAGCGAACCAGCGTGCCGCTCACAGAGATGAACTGCCCGAAGATGCTCGTTGAATACTGGGCATCCTCTTCCCAGACCATCAGATAATTTGTGCCGTCGAAGGCAACTAGAGGCGTTCCTCCGTTTGCGCCAGTCTTAATGCGCGGACCTATCAATTCCCCGGTCGGCGATACGAGCTGAGCGTCGATGTTACGGCTATTTCCGGCATAAACCTCACCCGAGCAATCAGACTTGGGCCTGAAGGCTTCCTGGAAGCCAACGAGATAATTGGTCCCGTCGAAGGCAGCGCTCAGGGCCTGTTCGCTGTCGAAATGACTTGCGGTGTCGGGATTGTTCGCTATTGGGAACTCTGTAGAATTCTTGTCACCGGCAGGGGTCCCGGCGATAACATCGGAGTCCCGCGCCGCCGGAACAGCGGAGCTCGGGGAAGCGCCAATCGGATCATTTACAGATACGAGGACCTGGGGATTGGCCGGACCCTGCAAAAATAAAAAGATGGACGCCACCAGGATGCCTGAAAAAGTGCCGCCGCGTCTAAAAAACATTGGTGTCTCCCTCCTTTTATTTATGGTGCATTCAGTGTTTTGAAACAGCTATTGCTCCTTCGACGCAGTCCAATCGTCGGAAATCGGGTAAGTGCCGCCGGGACCCGACATTGCCCGGAACATTGCCGATCCACTCGCAGCGCCAGGAAAACTTGTATTCAAAACGGTATTGCTGCCGCTTTTCGTAATATAGGCAAAAGGCGAAGCGTTTGCGTTTGTCATAGCCCCCAAGGCGATAGGCCAGACTATCCCCAAAACCGCGATGAACCTTGCCGCGTGTTTCCTCCCGAGTGACTGTTTCCCGGATGTCATCTTAAGCCCCTCCTGGCCGGAACGATTCATCAAATCGCACCGTATTCATCAGGCCGCCTCTTGGGCCGCTGTTGAACTACCTAGAAGCCCTTAAGAACACTGCCTAATGCAAGTTACCCAGTGATATAAATTACCTATAGTTTGAAGGGATTATAAATATTTCAATCCCATAACATGTTCCAGAGGTCAAGAAGTATTTTAAGGAGGATAAAATAGGTAATTTATATACCCAAGGGCTTTTCACTAAACCTTACGGATCCCCGGCTTTTGCACTATCTTCGACCTGTGTGTCCCTACCATTTTTCGGCTTATAAATTCATTTCATCGGCTGGTTCGATACATATGGATATGGTCATTACCAGACTAATTTCCCGTGTTTTGTCTATTACTGGCACAATATGCACCTGCAAATAGGGTATCTCCCCTCCGAGCTTTAGATCGCTCAAAACAGTCATCCCCTGCCTGCGTCGATGGCGTTGCCGATTCTTTCACAGATTTTGACGGCCAACTCGGTTTCGAAAAAGGTCAAACGAGGGTTTTTCCGATGGAACCATCATTTCGAGCGATCATTTCGGGCGGTTGCAGAATGATTCCTTCTTGTATATAGTTGCGCATTCCATCCGGACATGTGTGCGACACAGGACCCGGCCCGGTAAAACAGGTGGCCCACTTTCAACGTGGAATTTCGGCGCATCGGTGCCGATGAGATCCTGAAGGCGGAGGGAGAACAACATGAAAAGAATTCTCAAGATCCCCCTGGTCCTCACAAAACTGAAAACTCAAAACCAAGAACCGCAAGGAGTGATTGTTGGCAGTATGTGAGCGCAAACCTTACACCTTGAAGATTGGGGGCAAAGCCTTGGAGCTTGGCCCCCGCACGCTCATCATGGGCATTCTCAACATAACCCCCGATTCTTTTTCGGATGGGGGCCGATTCGCCGATCATGAGCGGGCGCTCGCACAGGCTTTTGAATTGATCTCGGCGGGCGCAGACATCCTGGACGTCGGAGGCGAATCGACAAGACCCGGATCGAACCCCGTACCTCTCCCGGTGGAACTGGAGCGGGTAATTCCAATCATCCGGGCGGTGCGTGAGCGTAGCGACATCCCGATATCGATAGATACCAATAAGTCGGAAGTGGCCCGCCAGGCGCTTGCAGCGGGCGCCGACATAATAAACGACGTGAGTTCCCTGAGGTTCGATCCGGATATGGCGCGGGTCGCCGCCGGATCGGGCGCCCCTGTCATCCTGATGCACATGCTTGGCGCCCCTCGCACAATGCAGATCAATCCTGTTTATGAAAGTGTCATCTCGGAGATAATAGCGTTTTTGGAAGAGCGGATGAAGTTTGCAGTCCAAAACGGGATAGAGCGGAGTCAAATAATAGTCGATCCCGGTATAGGGTTTGGCAAGACCGTTACGCACAATCTCAACATAATAAGGGACCTTGATTCCTTTTCGTGTATGGACCGTCCCATATTGCTGGGCGCCTCGCGCAAAAGATTTATCGGTAAAATTCTTGGCCGGCCCGAAGGTGAAAGGGAGATGGGAACCGCCGTGGTCAATGCCTTTGGTATTGCGGCCGGGGCACATATCCTCAGGGTGCACGACGTTGCTTTTCATCGGGAAGCGGTTGGCCTGGCGGAAGCCGTTCGAAACGGCTGTTCATCGCTGCGCGATGAGTGAAAAGTGAACAGTGAGCAGTGAACAGAAAAAGCTTTCAAAAAGCGTGGTGAGCAGAGCCCCCCACACCCCCTTCGCCACTGCGTGGCTCCTGCGCGGGTGCGGATGAAACTTTACATCGCCAGGGGCGTTCACGAGAGTATTCACTAAACGATCGCTTAGTGTTATTAACAGGTCTGCCATTGCGAGGTGGGCGGTTTCTCTTGAAGCCCTTTTTTTAGAGTGTTATGGAGATCATATGGGAAAGCTTTTCGGTACGGACGGAATTCGTGGAGTTGCAAACGTCTTTCCAATGACGACTGACCTGGCAATGAAAGTCGGGTTCAGCGCGGCGTATATCTTCAAAAAGCAGCACCGCCGGCCAAAGATCGTCATCGGCAAAGATACCCGCCTTTCCGGTTACATGATAGAGAACGCCATTGTTTCGGGAATCTGCTCCATGGGGGTCGACGTGCTGCTCGTCGGGCCTCTGCCCACTCCGGGCATAGCATACATCACCAGCAGCATGCGTGCCGATGCCGGCATAGTCATTTCCGCCTCGCATAATCCATACGAGTATAACGGCATCAAGATATTCGGGAGCGACGGTTTCAAACTTCCCGACCAGACCGAGAATTACATCGAAGAACTTATACTGAATGGGGAAATAGAACAGTTGCCCAAGCCGCCGGCATCGGAAATAGGCCGGGCGCGGCGTATCGATGACGCTCAGGGGCGCTATATCGTCTATCTGAAGAACACCTTTCCGCAAGACCTTACCATGGAGGGGCTCAAAATCGTGATAGACTGCGCGCACGGGGCCGCGTACCGGGTCGCGCCTGCGGTTTTCGAAGAGCTCGGCGCCGACGTGGTGCTTACAGGCGACAGGCCCAATGGAAAAAATATAAACAAGGATTGCGGCGCTCTTTTTCCCGAACACATGGCATCGGTTGTCCGCGACCAGAGAGCCAACGCCGGTTTTGCGCTTGACGGGGATGCAGATCGGATAATACTGGCCGATGAGAAAGGCGAAATACTCGATGGCGACCAGATTATGGCCATTTGCGCAAAGCATTATATCGAGTGCAACAAGCTGAAAGATAAAACCGTTGTCGCAACGATCATGAGCAATCTGGGGTTCGAGGTTGCCCTGCGCGGGCTGGGCGGCAACCTCATAAGGACCCCGGTGGGCGACAGGTACGTGGTGGAACAGATGCGCCAGAATGGCTACAATCTCGGGGGCGAACAGTCCGGCCACATGGTCTTTCTCGATCACGGCACCACGGGCGACGGCATCCTCTCGGCGATCCAGGTGCTTGCCGTTATGCTTCGCGAAGGGCGTCCGCTGTCCGAGCTCAAGAAAATTATGGAGCAATACCCTCAGAAGCTGGTGAACGTTCCCGTGGGCGTAAGAAAACCTATAGACCAGGTCCCGGAAATAGTGAATCTCCAGCGGGCCATGGAACAGCGGCTTGGGGATGAGGGCCGGATTGTGATTCGCCCCTCGGGGACCGAACCCGTGATCAGGGTCATGGTCGAAGGGGCCGACCGTGAAGTTATAGAGGAAGTTGCATACTCTATGGCCTCATGCATCCAGAAGCACATGGGCGCCGGTAAGGATCTCAGCGCCGCCGCAAAAGGAACGGTGAAGAAGCAATGAGCGAAGGAGTTAATTCCGGCAAAAGATCCGGCCGGTCCCTCTGTTACGAAAAGTTCCCACGCGAAGACTGATCATTGACAGGCCAGGGAGAGACGCGAAGGGAATGACACTTTTCGTGGTTACAAGGGTGTCCCGAAGAGACATGAGTAACTGTTCACTGCTTAGTGTCCAATGGAGCGATCCATGCTTCTCGCATTAGATATCGGCAATACCAACACCGTACTGGGCCTGTTCAAAGATGGCGTCCTTGTGCGCGACTGGCGTATTCGCACCGAAGTCAACATGACTATCGACGAATACGCTATAACGCTTCGAAGCCTGTTCGCGGTGCATGGAATTCCACTGGACAGCGTCAGGGACGTGATCATATCGTGCGTGGTGCCGCCTGTATTGAACTCTGCCGAGCGGTTTTGCCAGAGCTACTTCAGAACCACTGCTCTTGTGGTCGGTCCGGGAATCAAAACGGGCATGCCGATCCTCTATGACAATCCAAAGGAGGTGGGCGCGGACAGGATCGTAAATGCCGTGGCGGCCTACGAGCAGCACAAAGACGCGGTAATTGTGGTCGATTTCGGGACGGCGACAACCTTTGATTACATTTCCGAGCGAGGGGAATACATGGGCGGAGTGATCAGTCCCGGAATCATGATTTCGTGCGAAGCGCTTTTCCAGAAGGCGTCCAAGCTGCCCAGGGTCGAGATATTCGCCCGCCCGCCTTCCATACTGGCCAAGAATACTATTGCGTCGATGAACGCGGGAATCGTATTTGGCTATGCGGGCCTCGTCGAGGGAATCATCTCGAGGATGAAAAAAGAAGTAAACCGCCAACTGTATGTGATCGCAACCGGCGGACTGGCCCCGCTCATAGCAAGCGAGTGCGCAATGATCAACGCGGTGGACGATTACCTTACCCTGAACGGCCTGAGAATAATTTTCGACCGGAATAAGAAATCCGCGTGATTACCATGAGATGTAAAAGCGTGGGGAGCTGCGCCCTGAGCTGCGCCCCCCACACCCCCTTCCGCCTCTGGTCGTGGACAGATCAGGGATAGCGTCGAGATATGCCATACGCCTCATATGAGTGAACAATGAGTGGACAAGGATACGAAAGCCTCAGGCCTGGAAGCTGTGTTGCTCTGGTGGCGCCGGCGAGCCCCTTCAAAACCGACACGTATGAAAAGGGCGTGCAGATCCTCCGGAACGCCGGATATGAGGTAGTGCCCGGCAAAAATATATTCAAAAAGCAGAGCTATCTTGCCGGAACCGACCTGGACCGGCTTCAGGACCTGACCGAAGCCGTCATGGACCCGAAAATCGAAGCGATCATCTGCATACGGGGCGGATACGGCAGCGGGAGGCTCCTGCCTCAAATTCCGTTTTCCAGTTTCCGGCGCAACCCGAAAATATTCATTGGGCACAGCGACATCACTTTCTTGCATTTTGGGCTCATGAGCAAAGCCGGCTGGACTACTTTCCACGGTCCAAACCTCACCGGCATGAGCGAGGCGCCGCAAAGGGCCGAAAGCGTCCTTAAGGTCCTTTCGGGGGAGGCTTCGTACGAATGGAGGTTCGATCGAGAGCAGATCGTCAGGCCCGGCTCCGTAAAAGGCCGTGTACTGGGAGGAAACCTGAGCTGCTTTGTACACCTGCTTGGAACACCCTATATACCGGATATGAGCGGAGCGCTGCTCCTGATCGAGGACAGCGGAGAGGCCCTCTACAGGCTCGACCGGATGATGAATCACCTCAAGCTGGCCGGAATACTGCCCCTGCTTGGCGCAATACTGCTTGGAGAATTTACAGCCTGCGCCGAAAACGATGATGTGTGCAGGATGGTAATGGATCATGTGACCGAATATGACTTCCCTGTCGTACAGGGTCTGCCCTTCGGCCACGGAAGCCGCAACGAGGTGATTCCGTTCGGCGCGCCCTTTGTGCTGGATACCGATGAACGCATGCTCAGAATACTCGAAGCTCCGGTTGCCCGCTGATTCGGCGCGGCACCTGGATTCAGAATTCAAGGGCGCCATCCGCCGAGGTGCTTTTTCCGGGGCCTCGCTTCTCATTTCCCGGGGCTGGACACCCGATTTTGAGCGCGAGTGGGGAACCGTTGAATCGGGCGGCGTTCCTGTGACCCAGTCAACCCGCTTCGACCTGGCTTCTTTGACAAAGCCACTGGTTACCGCCCCGCTTTGCATCGCTGCACTTGAACGCGGAACCCTCAACCTCGACGATCCTCTTTCCCGATTCTTTCCAGGTTCCGTGCCCGGTGACAAGGAGCGGATCACGGTAAGAAGTCTGCTTTCGCACTCGTCCGGGCTTCCGGCATACGAACCTTATTACCTGGAACTGATCAAACTGCCTCCCGGAGCCAGACCACACGCGCTTGCGTCAATGATTCTGCAAACGCCCCTGGACAGTCAACCCGGGGAAACAGCCAATTACAGCGACCTCGGTTTCATGCTGCTGGGGTTGATTCTTGAGCGACAAATGGGCTCCAGGCTTGACCGTCTGGCCCAAGATGTTCTGTTCGCCCGGCTTGGCATAGACGAACTCCATTTTTGCCCAATTGACGAACGGAGGACAGAGGACGGAGGAGATGAGACAGAGGACGGAGGACGTAAGACAGATATCCCGTCTTCCGACTTCCGTTATGCCGCCACCCAGCTCTGTCCGTGGAGAAAGCGGCTTCTTTTCGGCGAAGTGGATGATGAAAACGCATGGACCCTGAACGGAGTGTCCGGGCACGCCGGGCTCTTTGGGACGGCGCGGGGAGTCTTTAAGCTGCTTTCTTTCCTGTGGAATATTTATGAGGGTAGTTTAACCGACCCACTCTGGCCCCGTGAGCTCGTGCGGCTTTTCTGGACCCGGACCGAAGTCGCCGAAGGTTTGAGTGACTGGTGTCTGGGTTACGACACCCCGAGCCGGGAGGGTTATTCAAGCGCCGGGCGGTATTTTTCCCGCAATACCATCGGGCACCTCGGATTTACCGGGGTCTCTTTCTGGTTGGATCTGGGAAAAAGGGTCCTGGTGATTCTCCTTACCAATCGTGTTCATCCAACACGGCAAAACGATGAAATCAGGCAGTTAAGGCCGGTTCTGCACGATATCATCATGGAAGCGCTCACATATGGAAACTGACGGAGTCAAGAAAGTATACCTGGTGGGGATCGGTGGGATCGCCATGGGGACTTTGGCGACGATGCTTAAACAGAGCGGCTTTGAGGTGGCCGGATCTGACCAAAACCTCTATCCGCCGATGAGTACGCATCTCCAGACCCTGGGCATTCCTATCTTTGAGGGATTCTCGCCGGAAAACCCGCAAAAGTTCGCTCCCGATCTCTTTATCATGGGCAACGTCGTACGGCGGGAAAATCCGGAAGCGCAATTCATTATGGCGCAGGACCGGCCCTGTTTGTCGATGCCCCAGGCGATTTCCCGGCTATTTCTCCCCGGGCGAAGGAGCATAGTTGTGGCAGGGACCCATGGAAAGAGCACGACCTCGTCTCTTCTCGCGTGGGTCCTCGAGAGAGGTGGAAAAGACCCCGGGGCTTTTATCGGGGCCTTGATCAAGGATTGGGGCAGGAGCTTCCGGCTGGGCTCGGGCGAAACCATGGTGCTGGAAGGCGATGAATACGATACGGCCTTCTTCGATAAGGGACCCAAATTCCTCCATTATCAGCCCTATACAGCGGTTGTAACAAGCATCGAGTTCGATCATGCGGACATCTTCTCCGGCCTCGACGCAATTTTGAAAGCGTTCCGCGACTTTGTCAGACTGATCCCGGAGCGTGGACACCTTATCATCAATGCTGACGACCCAAACTGCGTCTCTCTCGCCACTGAATGCAAAGGGCACGTGATTACCTACGGCCGATCTCACCGCGCGGATTGGCGTATCAAATCGGTTGATTTCCGCTCGGGCGAGGTATCTTTTCAACTTCGCAATCCCGTGACGTTTCGCGAAGAGACATTCCGGTCCCGGCTCTCCGGAAGGCACAATGTCTGGAATACCACAGCAGCGATTGCTGCCGCGAGCATCGCCGGAATGAGTCTGGACGGCATTCAGGAGGCGGTGCTGGCGTTCAATGGAATAAAGCGGCGCCAGGATGTCATAGGCGAGTTCGCAGGAGTTCTCGTGGTGGACGATTTCGCTCATCATCCAACTTCCGTTCACGAAACGCTCCTTGGTCTGAAGCTCTTCTATCCCGAGCGCCGCATTATCGCCGCTTTCGAGCCCAGGAGTAACTCGAGCAGGCGAAACGTTTTCCAGGAGCTTTACGCGCGCGCATTTTCTGCGGCGGACATAATCTGCATCAAGCAGCCTCCTGCGATGGATTCGATTCCCGAACCTGAACGACTCGACGCGCAACGGCTTGTAGATGATATCTGCAAACAGGAAAAGGACGCGCACTTCTTCAAGACTACCGACGAACTGCTCCGGTTTCTGATTCTGTCGGCTCGCCCCGGCGACCTGATCGCCTGCATGAGCAACGGGAGCTTCGATGGGCTTACGGAGAAGCTGGCTAAAGAATTGACGGCGGAACGAGCAGGGTCCGGTTAACTTTTTGCATTTGGTCGATCTAGAAGATTTTTAAAACCGTGGGGAGCTGGGCCTCCCACACCCCCTCGCCGCTGCGCGGCTGCGCACGTCCGAAATCCTGCGGGGGTTAGGGGGATCGGGTCCCGGGCAGACGCCGGAATCCAGGCCCTTTCCCAACTAATTGATTTTAAAGGGAAAGACACTGGCTCCCTGCCCCCGGACTACACACTTCCGGGGCCGGTGCAAATCGGCCATAGGAGCTGGGTGTAAGACGGATAATCAACTCACTCAAGAGACTTAAAATGTCGCGAGTTCTCCTCCATATTTGCTGCGGTCCCTGTACGATCTACCCGCTTTCGGTCCTGCGCGGCGAGAATTTGACCGTTCACGGATTTTTTTACAATCCCCACATTCAACCTTATCAGGAATTCGAAAAAAGGCTCAACACACTTCAAGCCTTCGCGCAAAGCGAGAACCTGCCGCTTATCCTCAGGGCCGACTATGATCCTGAAACTTTCTTCCGGCAGGTAGCATTTCGCGAAACGAATCGCTGCCTTTACTGCTATTCTCTGAGGCTGAACGCGGCGGCGAGCCTGGCAAAAAGGAGCCGCTTCGACGCGTTCACGACGACACTTCTCTACAGCAGACACCAGAAGCACCAGTTGATAGTATCAATTGCCGAAGAAGCCTCGAGAAAACATGGGGTTGCTTTCCTTTACACGGATTTCAGGTCCGGATGGCGGGAGGGTCAACAGAGGGCGAAGGCGCTCGGCATGTATAGACAACAATATTGCGGATGCATCTACTCCGAGATGGAAAGATTTTACTCAAAAGCCGTCAAGAGTGAAAAGTCAAAAGATCATGGGGGCAACACGACATGACCGACCCCGGGCCACCGTCCCTTCCGCCGGACTCTTACAAAACGGACTCGATCGGAGAGCTTGAGCCTTGCGGCATCCATGTCGATGAAAACGGCGACTGGTTTCATAACGGAAACAGGATCTTCCGGCCGGAGATCCTGGAAGCTCTGTATGAAAAACTGGACCAGACACCCACGGGCCAATTTATCCTGGCCGATTTCAGGGGACCCTGCCTCCTCGAGGTTTCCGATACCCCCTTTGTGGTTTCAAGAGTGGACCTCGAGCGCGATGAGTCCGGCAGGGAGCGAATTATGATTCGGCTCAAAAACATCGCACGGTCCGAAGTCCTGGATCTCAATACGCTGGCAACCGGAAAGGGCAATATTCTCTATTGCATGGTGTTGCGCGGACGCTTTTTGGCCAGGTTCGCCCGCCCCGCATATTACCAGCTCGCCGAGTTTGTACGTGAGAATGATATTGGGCAAGGCTTCCATATCGAGCTAAATGGAAACAGGTACCCTATTGCCTGATTAACTCAATACCGATAATCCGCAGATGTCACAGATCAGCGCAGATGTTTCAAATAGAAACTCATGTCGTGATACGAGCTGGAATGGCGTTCCTGCGGCAATTCCCTCTGCCCGTGTTCTATCGGGGGTGTTCTCTCCCAAAATCATCTGCGACATCTGCGGATAAAGAGCCATGATAGTCTGCTGTTTAAATCTCAGTCTTTGAAAAAATTCGGCCCGGACATGGTGTCAAAACTTCCGTGCCGGGCCGCTGCAAACTGCGTCAATTAAATGTCGGTTATTAAATTACTTCATCGAGCATTTTACCTGCGATTTCATTGGGTTTTATCTGGTAGTTTCCGCTTTCCAACTGATCTTTGATCTGCTGGACCTTTTCGGTGCGTACTTCAGAGGTACCCGTTATCGTTTTTTGCGCTTGGGCAAGGTCCTGATAATCTTTCGAGAGCTGTACCCGGTCTGAAGAAACACCATTTCCAACCGCAGCTTTTTCCTGCGCGCCAGGTTTCCCTGCTGACGTAGAATTCTGCACGGCATTTGTCAGATATGGCGGGATAGTCTTTATATTCATTTGTTTCCTTCCGTTACCCTCTGTCGCCGGCTAGGATTAGTTTCCTGCCGGGCCGGAATAATCATCCTGTTTAGGGCACATCTTATCCAAAACCTGACTGGTCAGCCGGTCCATCATGAGCCTGCGCTTGCCTTCGCCGGAGATTGACACTGTCTCCGCGCCTGAATCAGCACCGCCTGTGTCCGGTCCGCCCGTCGCCAAAAGCTTCGACCGCTGCAACTGTCGAGTATAGGTGCGCAAAACGCTCTGTACTCGATAGTCGGTGATAACCATGCTGCTATTCCTCCGACCACTATATCGGCTTAATACGTCTTATACTTAAAGCAAAAGTGCATTCGAAAACAACTTAAATTGCGTTCCCCTTCCAGATACAACCAAGGTGCAGGTTCGGCGGATAGGCAGAAATGCGACGGACGGACTGGGAAAGAGCGAGCACACTTCAAGGCATCCGGCGCTCGCGAGAGTTCCGGTCCGCCCGACGCGTAATCCCATGCCATCGTCTATCACTCCCTGTGGGCTGATTAGCGAGACGCCTCTTTGTACGTGAGTAAAGTTCGCATAATCCAGGCTGGCATGGAAATTGCCACAACCTGATTCGGCGGGAATTTACGGCTGCTTGATATTTTTTCAAATGGGAGGGCTGTGTGGAAAGGGCCGACTGCACCCGTTGCAGCCACTTTTTCATAACCTGGGACGCCAGAGCTCCTTACGGTTGCTCTGCGTGGGGCATTAAGCTTGCTCAGCATCCCCGGTATGCTGTTTACGCTTCTTCCGGCATCCAATGCCAGCTTTTTCAAGCTAAGTCCGGGGGGAGCCGAGTTCAAGGGGCCGTAAGCAACCAAAAGAAATAAGGAGGGTGTTCACACCATGGCAAATTCGAATGACGGTCATTGGGATGGAGCCGGACCCGGAAAAAATGCGTATCCGGGGGCGGCAAAAATTTCCGCCCAGGGTACCAGCATCAGAAAGGGAGTTGAGGACCAGGAAGAGGCAATGAAGATGCGCGATTTGCTGAGGCGCTCCATTGCTGCCCTTTCCGCCCTGGCAAAAAATGAGAGTGCAACCGTATGTGAAAGGCTCGCCGATTTCAAGAACTCGGTGCAGAAAGCAACTGCCATCGAGGAGATGGAGAGAAGCCTCTCCGCTCTAAGACAAGCAATGTTCAACAGCGAACAGCTTGCCGGCGGAAACGGGCCAAATGCAGGCGACACCCTCCGCAAGTCTGCGCAAACGGCTCCGGTAATCGACGCTGAGGGCCATAGTAAAAAGCTCCAGTCGATTTTTCTCGGTTTGATTTCCGAATTCGACCACGACTTTGGAGAAGACTACTCGGGGAGTCTTGCCACACTTCGAAAAAAAATCGAACAAAGCACCCAGATCGGAGATCTGGTAGGGTTCAAGGACGATATCATTACACTCGTCCAGACCTACAACCATATGATAAACGAGGAAAGGAGCCTGGTCACCGAGTTCATTTCCGAGATTGGCGCCGGCCTCCTGGAGGTCGAGCGGCAGTACCTGGATTCGATCAATCAGACAGGGCAGAGCCATGGCGAAAACACAAAATTCAATAGCCTGCTCGAAAATCACGTTGAAGATATGAAAAAATCGGCACAGCTCAGCAATACGCTCGCCGAGTTCCGGGGCCTCGTCATGTCCAGGTTGGCCTCCATACGAACGGCACTGGAGGAAAAGCGCCGGTCTGAGACGCTGCGCCAGGAGAAGCTCACCGAGGAGATGGAATCTCTGAATGAAAACCTGAGCAGAATGAAAAAAGAAGTAGACCAGGTGCATGAGAAACGCAAGGCCCTCGAAAAGGAGATACTCATCGATCCTTTGACCGGTGTGTCCAACCGGCGAGCTTTGAAGGAGCGCCTCAAAAGCGAATTGTACCGATTCCAACGATATCGACAGTTTTTTTCGATGGTCCTGTTTGACGTCGACCATTTCAAGGTGATCAACGACCAGTACGGCCACTGGGCCGGGGACAGATGCCTCAAGGAAATCATAAAACGCATCAAGCCCATTCTGCGCGAAACTGATTTCATGGGACGCTGGGGGGGAGATGAATTCCTGGTGATCTTTCCGGGTACCGACCATGAGAGCGCGGCTGCGGTTGCGGAAAGACTCCGAAAGTTAATCCAGAATACCCGGTTCGTTTACCACAAGCAGGAAATCAGCCTCACCGTAAGCATCGGCGTTACCGAAATTCAGGACTCCGATACATCCCAGGAAATGGTCTTTAACCGAGTGGACAAAGCGATGTACCAGGCTAAGAAGAAGGGCAGGAACATGGTTGCCCTGATCTAGTCTCCAGAGTTGAACACCCCGTGAGAGGCTGCCCCGGACCGGAAGATGAGTGATGAATGATGAGTGATGAGTGATGGCCTTGGGTCCGGGCCGGCCAGTCGTTAGAGAATAACAAATGGAAAGCATTACCTGCGGAAATATACGGTTTTCACCACAAGACATAAGAGAGCTTGAAGGGGTTCAGGTGATGGCCTCCATCCCAAAAGCTGAAATTGTGTCAATGAGCGTCTGTTATGGTGAAAGCGTTGAAAAACCCGTCTTGCAGATCGTTGCAGGCGTAATGGCAATACTACTGGGTTTTCTCATCGGTGTGTGGCCAGTAATTGGTGCGTTTTTCCCGTGTTTGCCCTGCGGCGGGTCAGCATGCAGGTTGGGGTAGCGGGGAGGCTTCTTGGTACTTACGTCCGTTTGACGGGAATCGATGCTTGACCTAAATCTTAACGGCAAAAAAATCCGCCCTCTTGGCTGCCCTTCTTCCAAAGCATACCTGTAGTTTCCCTGTGAAAGGATTCAAAATGTCAACTGGTAAGACAAGTGGCTCTTTCAGTCTTTGCCCACGCAAGAAGACTGCCGGTGAGAGAGTGGAAAAAGTCTTTTAAAAATAGTATAGTCGCTAGACGGTAAAGCCCTCGCGAGTTCGTATCGGGTTCACCAGGGCTTATAGCAATTCACCTTTTTCGAACAACTGAAACCGGACCAGGAATGACGTGGATTTCTAAAATCCATACGTATGGCAGGCTTATAAAGTTCAGCCATACGATTTTTGCCCTTCCGTTTGCCCTGGCTGCCGTGCTGCTCGCAAACAGGTATTACCCGGTGAGTTTCCGGACCTTTGCGCTCATCATGGTCGCGATGGCTTCGGCCAGGTCTGCGGCCATGGGGTTCAACCGCTTCGCCGATTATCGCTATGACCGTCTCAACCCGCGCACGGCAAATCGTCCTCACGTGACAGGGCACGTCGACCTGCGTTCGGTGCTCATTCTCATTTCCCTTTCGGCGGTTGTTTTCATCATGTCCGCCGCTTTGCTCGGACGTCTTTGCCTGATAATGTCCGCACCGGTTCTGGTGGTCCTGTTTTTATATTCATTCACAAAACGGTTCACCTCGCTTTGCCACCTGATCCTGGGTTTCGGCATCGGTCTGGCCCCCGCCGGGGCCTGGGTCGCTGTAAGCGGTCAGTTGGATTGGAGAATACTGCTGCTCTCCTTTGCGCTCATGACCTACGTCGCCGGGTTCGATATTCTGTATGCGTGCCAGGACATCGAATTCGACAGAGAACAGGACCTTTGTTCGCTGCCCGCCTGCCGGGGGGCCGCAAAAGCTTTGCTTTTCTCCACCGGACTGCATGCGCTCACGCTTGTCTTTCTGCTTCTGGTCTATTTTGCCTTCGATCTCGGAAGACTTTATCTCCTTTTCCTGCTGCTCATCGGCATCCTGATCTTTGCCGAACACAAACTGGTCCGGCCGGATTGCCTGGACAGGGTGAACGTCGCCTTTTTCCACGTAAACAGCGCAATATCGATTCTGCTCTTCCTCGGGGTCCTGGCGGGAACGTGGTTCCTATGAAAAGCGCGTACCAAAACCTGGGTGAATTCATATCGGAGCTGGAAAAAGCGGGCGAGTTGCTCCGCGTAAAGGCCCCCGTTTCCTGTGAGCTCGAGATCACGCAAATTACCGACCTGGCGTCCAAAGCCCCCGGAGGCGGCAAAGCCCTGCTGTTCGAGCATGTCCGGGAATCGCGCTTTCCGGTTTTGACCAACGCTTTCGGGAGCGAACGCCGGATCTGCATGGCCCTTGGAACGCACTCCCTGGACAGCCTGGCCCAAAGGCTCGAGCGCTTCGTGCGCATAGAGCCCCCAAAGTCGCTCCGCCAGCTTGCCGGGCTGCTTCCAATGGGGCTCGAGTTAATCAGGTTTCTGCCCCGCAGGACCTCGAAGGCCGCCTGCCAGGAGGTCATATACAGGGGAGAAGAAATCGACCTCTCCATGCTGCCTGTTCTCAAGTGCTGGCCGCAGGACGGCGGCCCTTTCGTTACGCTTCCGGTCGTGATTACACGAAGTCTGAAAACGGGCAGGCGAAACGCCGGCATGTACCGCCTCCAGGTTTTTAACCGGAATACGACCGGTATGCACTGGCACATCCACAAAGACGGATCGAACTATTTCCAGGAGTACCGCAAGGCCGGCAAACGCATGCCGGTTGCGGTGGCAATCGGGACCGACCCGGCGGTGACCTACGCTGCCACCGCACCCCTTCCCAGGGGAATAGACGAGATGATACTGGCCGGCTTTATCCGGAAAAGACCGGTTCAGATGGCCCGCTGCGTCTCTGTTGACCTGGAGGTTCCGGCTGAGGCTGAATTCGTGCTCGAAGGATACGTGGACCCGGAAGAACTCCGGCAGGAGGGGCCGTTCGGCGACCACACCGGGTACTACTCGCTGGTTGGCGACTATCCGGTCTTTCACCTGACGGCGCTGACGCATCGCCGAAATCCCGTTTACGCTGCGACCGTCGTAGGGCGGCCCCCAATGGAGGACTGCTGGCTTGCCAAGGCGACAGAACGGATATTTCTCCCGCTGTTGGGCGCAATTCATCCCGAGGTGCGCAATTTTTGGATGCCCTGGGAAGGGGTGTTCCACAACATCGTGGTAATGGCAATCGATAAGGAATATCCGGGACACGCGCGCCGGATCATGAGCGCGGTATGGGGGCAGGGGCAGATGAGCTTTTCCAAGGCTGTGGCGCTTGTGGACAGCGAAGTCGACCTGAAAAATCCTCGAAAAGTCCTGGAGACCATCCTGAATGAAGTTGACGTGGAAAGCGATCTCTATATTACCGAAGGCGTCCTGGACGTCCTCGACCACAGCGCCCCCGATCCGCTTTTTGGGGCCAAGATAGGGATCGACGCGACGAGCAGGCGCCCGGACGAAAAGCAAAGACTCAAGCCCTCCGCCGGGCAAATTCCGGCAGACGAGGTTATCGAAAAAAGCCTGGGGAATACATCAGGGCTGATTTCCGCCTTCCATTCCCCCCCGCTTGATGTCCGGAACCGTCTGCTTCTTGTCACTTTCGCCAAAGACGGCCGCACTCCGGGCCGAACCGTGTCCGAGAGGCTGCTGCGCAAGCGGGCGCTAAAACCTTTTTCGATACTGGTCCTGCTGGACTCCGGGATAGACCTCCGGGATTATTCGCTCGTGCTCTGGAAGGTGTTTAATAATGTCGATCCTAAAAGGGACATTCTCAGGCAAGGTGGGCGAATGGCCATTGACGCCACGAAAAAAAGCGTCGAGGACGGCCATACGCGCCCCTGGCCAGCCGACATCGAAATGGCCCCCGAGGTGGCGGCAAGCGCCAGGGAGCGGGCAAAAGAACTGGGAATAGAGGAGTTTTGTCCGACTGAGTAAACATTCACCGCTTGGGGGCACAGTAATTCTCCACCTCTTGTCGGGCTCTGGAAATTTTTTCACGCGAAGACTGATCATCGACAGGTCAAGGAGAGACGCGAAGAAGGAAAAAACAGACGGAGGTTAGGGAAATCGCTTGAGAGGCTGTGGGCTCTGGATACAAGGTGCAGGACTAACGATAAGCATTCGGGCTTCTTCGCGTGCGCCAGGCTCCTGATTTATGAGGCCCACGTTTTGCGGTGAACCACTACGAAATTGCCTCGCAAAAAAAACTTCATCCCCCCTTTTGAATCCTTTCCCAGTCCGGGTTACCGAAAGAACGCCTCACTTGATTTGCATTGAAAAATGCACTCGAAAGTGGTATGATTCATTGTTTTTATAAATGGTTTCAATAACTTATTTGCGCCTGCCCAATTTGTGCCCCCAGGGGCATCGCTTGGCCTTGAAGCAAGCAGAGGACATCAGTTTATGCAAAATATCGACATGGCGCCCGTTTTTCCTCAGGAGGAATACACCGCGCAACAGATAACCGTGCTGGAAGGCCTGAGCGCTGTACGTATGCGACCCTCCATGTACATAGGCAATGTCTCCACCGAAGGTCTGCATCATCTTGTCTATGAGGTTGTTGACAACAGCATCGACGAGGCTCTCGCGGGCCACTGTGACCACATTCGCGTACAGATTCACCTGGACAGCTCTATTACGGTGGAGGACAACGGGCGAGGCATTCCCGTGGACCTGCACGAAAAGGAAAACATCCCGGCTGTAACCGTCGTAATGACAAAGCTTCATGCGGGCGGGAAATTCGACGATTCGACCTACAAAGTCTCCGGCGGTCTCCATGGGGTCGGTGTATCTGTGGTAAACGCCCTGAGCGAGTACCTGGAGGTCGAAATCAGGCGCAACGGCAAAATTTACTTTCAGCGCTACGAGCGCGGCGAGCCGAAAACGGAAGTTCTAATAAAAGGCGAGACCCAAAAGCGTGGGACCCGGGTAACATTCAAGGCCGACCCGATCATCTTCGAAGAAACGGAAATGAGCTTCGACATTATTGCCGAACGCATGCGAGAGCTCGCTTTTCTAAACAGCGGTGTGCGAATCGAGCTCGTGGACGAGCGCATTCCGAAGGAGAAGCTGTTCTATTATGAAGGCGGCCTCGTGTCGTTTGTGGAATACCTGAACAGGAACAAGGAGCCGATCTTCCCCGAAGTTATTTCCATATCTGGTGACAAGCAGGGGATTTCCGCCGGGGTCGCCATGCAATACAACGGCACATACAACGAAAAAATCTTCACCTTTGCGAACAACATCAACACCAAAGAGGGCGGGACTCACCTGGCGGGCTTCAAGGCGGGCCTTACGAGGTCGATCAAGCAGTATGCCACCCAGAACAAAACGATCAAGCCGCAGGACCTGGAGCGGCTGACCGGCGATGATGTGCGCGAAGGTCTGACGGCCGTGGTCAGCATCAAGATTTCTCAGCCCCAGTTTGAAGGCCAGACCAAGACCAAGCTTGGAAACAGCGAGGTCAAGGGCTTGGTAGAAAATCTCGTCTACGAGAAGCTTTCCATCTATTTTGAGGAAAATCCGAAAATCATCCGCGCCGTTCTCGACAAGGTCCTGGAGGCGGCAAGAGCGCGTGAGGCCGCCCGGCGCGCAAAAGAGCTTACCCGAAGAAAGGGCGTGCTCGGCGACCACTCTCTTCCCGGAAAACTGGCCGACTGCCAGGAGCGCGATCCGTCAAAGAGCGAGATTTTTATAGTGGAGGGCGATTCGGCCGGAGGTTCCGCTAAACAGGGCAGAAACAGGGCTTTTCAGGCCATACTGCCGCTGCGGGGCAAAATATTGAACGTCGAGAAATCGCGCTTCGACAAGATGCTCGAAAACCAGGAAATCCGGAACATGATTTCCGCTCTGGGCACGGGCATCGGCAAGGACGAATTCAATCCCGACAAGCTGCGCTATCACTACATTATCATCATGACGGACGCCGATGTGGACGGAGCGCACATCCGCACTCTTCTGCTGACGTTTTTCTTCCGCCAGATGCCCGAACTCATCGAGCGCGGGCGCCTCTATATTGCGCAGCCGCCGCTCTATCGGCTGGCGGTGGGCAAGTCCGAGCACTACCTCAAAGACGACGACGGCCTCAACGCGTTTTTACTCAAGCGCGCAGCCGAGAAGAAAAAAGTATTTTTGCCGGGCCGCGACGAGCCACTTCCTCCAGAGCAGCTCATAGGACTTCTGAAGACCTTCTCCCGGTACGAAGAATGGCTCGAGCGCCAGGCCCAGAAAGGGATGTCCAAAAAGCTGCTCGAGCAGATCATCCGCATCTTCGATGAAAACGGTGTTGAGGAGGCCGACCAGCAGCAGTGGGCCTCAATTCTCAAGGCAAAACTGGAAGAGTCCGGGTATGAGGTGGTTTCCATAGAGGAGGAAGAGGAACATCGCGGCCACGACCTCGATGTTATGGAACCATCCAACGGCCATAAAAAGAAGCGAATCGGCTACGATTTCCTGGTATCCGTCGAATTCCGCAAACTGCTCTCGCTCTACAGACAACTGGCCATCCTGCGTGCCACCCCATACATTGTGCAGGACAACCAGGGCGAGGAGAAGTTCGACGATCCCCGCGCCTTTTTCAAGTACCTGATGGACGAGGCCAGGAAAGGCACGACGACCCAGCGGTATAAAGGCCTCGGTGAAATGAACCCCGAGCAGCTCTGGGAAACCACCATGAACCCGGAAAAAAGGACCCTGCTTCAGGTGAGGGTGGATGACCAGGTGCTCGCCGATGAGCTTTTTACAACCCTTATGGGAGATCCGGTGGAACCGAGGCGCGAATTCATCCAGGCCAACGCGCTCGATTTCAGGGAACTGGATATTTAAGGGATTGAGGGATTGAGGAATGGATCTTAAAACCATAAACATTGCCGACGAAATAAAGCTTTCGTATCTCGACTATGCAATGAGCGTCATAATCGGGCGTGCCATACCCGACGTGCGAGACGGCCTCAAGCCCGTCCACCGGCGCATTCTCTATGCAATGCACGAGGTCAGTAACGACTACAACAAGCCCTACAAGAAATCGGCGGCTATCGTCGGCGATGTCATGGGTAAGTTTCACCCGCATGGAGATTCGGCCATCTACGATGCGACCGTCCGTATGGCCCAGGATTTTTCCATGCGCCACAGGCTTATAGACGGCCAGGGCAACTTCGGATCGGTTGACGGAGACCCCCCGGCTGCCATGCGGTACACCGAAATCCGAATGTCAAAGCTGGGCATGGAGTTCATGCGGGACATCGAGAAGGAAACGGTCCCGTTCCTGCCAAACTACGCCAATACAATCCTTGAGCCTACGGTCCTGCCGGCCCGCGTACCAAACCTGCTCCTCAACGGCTCATCGGGCATAGCGGTCGGGATGGCGACGAACATTCCTCCGCACAACCTGCGCGAACTTTGCAGCGGACTTCTTGCGCTCCTTGACGACCCGGAGACCACGGTGAAACAACTCATGCGCCACATCCCGGGCCCGGACTTCCCGACCGCCGGGTTTCTCTGCGGTTGCGAGGGGGTCGTGGAAGCTTACGAAACCGGCAAAGGCGTGATCAAGATGCGCGGCCGGGTCGAAGTCGAGGAATCGGGCAGAAAGCAGCACCTGATCGTCACCGAACTTCCCTTCCAGGTGAACAAGGCAAGGCTGCTCGAACGCATAGCCGAACTGGTAAAGCTGAAGAGAATCGAAGGAATCACAGACATTCGCGACGAATCCGACCGCCATGGGATGCGTGTCGTCCTAACCCTGCGCCAGGGCGACGATCCCAAAGTGGTCGAAAATCAGCTCTACAAGAACACCGCGATCGAGAGCACTTTCGGCATCATCATGCTCGCCGTGGTGGATAACAGGCCTGAGGTCATGAGCCTCAAGGCGATCCTGCAACATTTTATCGATTTTCGCCGTGAGATAGTGGTAAAGCGCACGCAGTTCGAGCTGAGGCAGGCCGAAAAGCGAGCACATATCCTGGAAGGACTGAAAAAAGCGCTCGACAATCTCGACGCTGTGATTGCCCTCATCCGTTCCGCACAGAATCCGCCGGAAGCCAAACGGGGCTTGATCGAGGGGTTCGGCTTCACCGACGTTCAGGCTCAGGAAATCCTTAATATGAGACTCCAGCGCCTCACGGGTCTCGAGCGCGAAAAGATTATCCAGGACTACCTGGACATCATCAAGGAGATCGAACGCCTGAAAGCAATTCTTTCGTCTGCCGCCCTTGTCGACCAGGTTGTCCGGGAAGAAATCCAGGATCTGCTGAACGAGTTCGGTGACCTGCGCAAAACCGAAATCATTCCCGATGCGGGCGATATATGCATCGAGGACCTCATTCCCAATGAGGAAATGGTGGTGACCATCTCGAGGGCAGGCTACGTAAAGAGGACCCCGCTTTCGATCTACCGCTACCAGAACCGCGGCGGCAAGGGCCGGACCGGGATGAGCACCCGCGAAGAGGACGTAGTGACCACCCTTTTTACGGCGATGGCGCACAACTACCTGCTCGTATTCACCAACCGGGGGCAGGTGTTCTGGCTAAAAGTCTATGAAATACCGGAGGTCGGGCCTTCAGCGCTTGGAAAGGCCGTGGTGAATCTTCTTCCTCTTCAGCCGGGCGAAAAGATACAAACTATTATGCCGGTGAGTGAGTTCTCACCCGGCCACTTTGCGGTGATGGCCACAAAGAACGGCGTCATCAAGAAAAGCGATCTCTCCGTCTACGCCAACCCCCGGTCGAACGGCATCCGGGCGATCAATCTGGACGACGATGACGAGCTTATCTCGGTAGTAATCACCGACGGTCAACGCGATCTTTTCCTCATGAGCCGTAAGGGCAAGTGCATTCGGGTAAAGGAAGACGAGTTTCGTCCTCTCGGACGCGTCAGCCGCGGCATCCGGGGAATGAACGTAAAAGGCACGGAACTGGTCGGCATGGATGTGATCGACCCGGACAAGTGCATGCTGGTGGTTACGGAAAAGGGATTCGGAAAGCGCACACCCGAGGAAAGCTACCGGCCCCAGGGCCGCGGGGGACAGGGCGTGCTCAATATCAAGGTAACCGAACGAAACGGACAGGTGATCGGCTTCCGCCAGGTTGGAGAAGAAAACGGAATCATGCTGATTACGGACGGTGGCCGCCTCATAAGAATGCCTGTTTCCCAGATAAGCAAAATCGGGAGGGTAACCCAGGGAGTCAAATTGATCGGCCTTGCCGAAGGTGAGAAAGTGGTTGACCTGACCGTGCTCGACCAAACGGAAGATACGCAGGAAGATCCAAGAGAGGAAGAGTAAAATTGCTTAAAGATGTCGGGCCGGTAGGTGTAATCGGGGCCGGAAGCTGGGGGACTACCCTCGCCCATGTGCTTGCCTCAAAAGGTCTCAAAGTCAATCTCTGGGTCTTTGAAGAAGAGCTGTGCGAAACAATCCGCAGGACAGGTGAAAACAGTATCTATCTTCCCGGATACCGCCTTCATCAAGGCGTCTGCGCCCTCAGTGCACTCGATGAAGTGACAGCGGCAAGCCGATTGCTGATCATGGTCGTACCTTCCCACGTCTATCGCGGAGTCGTCAAGCGGATGCTCCCCCACTTGCGCGAAGACGCCATAGTCGTGAACGCGACCAAAGGCATAGAGTCTGACACGCTTCTTACAATGTCCGGCATATGGAAAGAACTCCTGCCGAAGCGAAACCGCGTACAACTGCTCTGCCTCTCCGGGCCCTCCTTCGCCCGTGAAGTGATAGCGGGCATTCCTACTGCAGTAACCCTTGCAGGTCAGAACCTGAAAATCACCCGGCAGGTTCAGCAGGTGCTCTCGACCGCAAGGTTCCGCGTCTATTCCAGCCTCGACGTTATCGGGGTGGAAGTCGCCGGAGCTTCAAAAAACGTGATCGCCCTTGCTGCAGGCGCCTGCGACGGCCTCTCTTTCGGGTACAATGCCCGCGCCGCTCTCATTACGCGCGGCCTGGCCGAAATATCAAGGCTTGGCGTCAAAATGGGCGCTCACCCCCTCACCTTCTCCGGTCTCGCCGGAATAGGAGATTTGCTGCTCACCTGTACCGGCGATCTGAGCCGAAACCGCACGGTCGGAATGCAACTCGGGCAGGGCAGAAAGCTCAGTGAAATCCTTGGCGGAATGCGCCAGGTGGCCGAAGGGGTCATCACCGCCAAATCGATCCACTCACTTGCCGTGAAAATGGACGTGGAGATGCCCATAAGCGAGCGGGTCTATCGCGTGCTCTACGAGGACAAAGACCCGCTGCTGGTGGTAAGAGAGCTGATGGACCGTGATCTAAAGCACGAGATGGAATATGACCCGGAAATTTACGCCGTGAATGATAAATCGGCTGCCTACCGTCTTTAAAAGCCTCCATTAGCGGCTTCGAGTCTTTGTTAAGTTGGATAACCGATGACCGGCCGGCCGCTTTCAAGCTTTAAATGTAGTACTATTTTTAAAGCAAAACGAGGTGAAAGCCTACGGATAGAAAATCACGGTTCCCTATCAGAAAATACGAAAGCCTTGAGGCTATGAAGGATGAGGAATACCTCTATTGGCAGCAACGGCCCGCCAGTGAACGCATTGCTGCCGTATCCGAGATAACAACCGAAATGTATCTACTGAAAGACCCAGCCTTCCATGTATCAAGACTTCAAAGAACTCTTGTCGCTGTTCAACGAACACAAGGTTAAATACCTTGTTGTGGGCGGCTATGCCGTTTCTCTCCATGCCCAGCCGAGGGCAACAAAAGGTTTGGACATTCTCATCAAGGCTGACGCCGATAACGCAAAGGCTGTTTTTGCCGCCTTGGCGAAGTTTGGCGCACTCCTTGAGGAACTGACGCCGGACGACTTCATTGAGCAAGGCAAGTTTTACCGGATGGGGCACCCACCTCTTATGGTCGATATTTTGCCGGAAATCAGCAGCGTTGATTTTGATACGGCATGGGAGAAGCGGGTTGATGCCGAGATCAGCAAAGGGCTGAAGGTTTTCTTTATCGACACGGATAATTTGCTTGCCGCGAAACTCGCATCAGGAAGGCCGGAGGATTTAGCCGATGTGGCTGCCTTGCGCCGGGCCGCCCGCGTCATAATGAAACTCAAAGATACGAGCAAGGCGGTCAAGACAGCAAAAAGGAAAACTCCGAAGCCATAACGCAGCCTCAAAACATTGAACAGTGCTGTAAATTGTCCTTATTCTGAAAACCGCCCCGCTCCAAGCCTTATTATAAGTTCACAAACCCGTCTCGCTGTGCGGCCTTCATCGCCTCAATGGTTTCGGCATTGGGAATGAGCGGCTCAAAAGGCAGTGCCTTTTCTGTGTGCCGGGTCATAGTCAGTGTGCGACAGCAATTCGTGAACGAAGTATGGCTCTGCACAACCCAAATATCCTAATTGTTTAGTTTAACTAAAGTTTAACAGTTCCCAACCTGTCATGGCCCGCAAACCCGCATGGATGCTTGGTTGGTTTTAGAAAATGTCCAAAAGGTAGTGCCACAACTACTGTAATTTATGCTTGATATACA
>Ga0187862_10000736_pt1 | contig 36423 bp, 25 predicted proteins | sample June2016WEW_10_1_FD_133003 | JGI IMG/M metagenome (GOLD analysis project Ga0187862, IMG submission 133003) | Peatland microbial communities from SPRUCE experiment site at the Marcell Experimental Forest, Minnesota, USA - June2016WEW_10_150 | ecosystem: Environmental > Terrestrial > Soil >... | reverse complement strand
GAAAGGTATTCGTATTCCATAAATAAATTTGTTAACCAGAATATAATCTCCAGGGAGTAAAGTGGATTTCATCGATCCTGATGGAATATCGAATGCCTGCACAATAAAAGTCCGGATAAAAAGGGCGATCAGGATTGCAATGACGATGGTCTCAAGAGTTTTTATGGCCTCTTTCTTATTAAACATTTTCACTCCCTGACGTTGAGTCCCAATGTGTTAAACCTGGATGGAAATACTTGGGGCCGATGCTTCACAAAACCGCCTCAGCGGGCCCCGCCCGCCAGGCTAAAGAGGAGGACTGACAGAACGATAAGTGTCACGCCAACATAAATACGGTCTCTCTGGATCATGAAGAAAACAACAGTAAACGCAACCCTCATGACGGGAGTTGCTACCAGTAGAAGCAGGCCAAATTGGATTATACCCCGGCCGGAAAATGACCATGCGTCCCTGACGATTCCCAAAACGCTTCGCAGATCAGAGGGTTCGCCCCAGAACATCTGGTAATTGGGCAATTCAGTTCCATGTCTTGCCAGATATAGGCCGCCGCCAATCAAGACAATCAAAGATGAAAGCACCACTCCTACTCTAAGGAGGTTGCCTATTAGTTCATCAATCCAGGCATCTGAAATTACGGAGTTGTTATTGTTCATGGCTAAAGCTTTCCTGTTATGCCGTTATAAATCATTTCGAAACCCAGGATCAGAATGATTGCAGCAAAAATTATCCGGAGCAGCATAGTCCTGGAAGAGACAAGGAGCTTCGATCCGAAAAACGACCCCAAAACGACTCCCAGCATAACCGGCATGGCCAGTCCCGGATCTATATAGCCTCGATTAAGGTAAACACCGGCGCTTGCAGCGGCAGTGACACCGATCATGAAGTTGCTGGTAGTCGTGGAAACCTTGAAGGGAACGTGCATAGCCTGATCCATGGCTAATACCTTAACGGCGCCCGATCCGATTCCGAGAAGTCCGGAAAGGGTCCCGGCCAAAAACATAAGACTGAATCCGGTCGGGATGGCATGCACGTGATAAGGGACGACACCACGCAGGCTCGGATAAGAGCCGTCAAGGTGCAGGGAATTGGCGAGAAAGTCAGGGGCATCCTCAGTAGCAGTGGGATGGTGGCCGCGGGCGGACAAGAAGGCCGAATACAAAAGAACAATTCCGAATATCACCGCTATTATTTGGGTGGATATCATGCCGGCAAGCGCTGCGCCAAGGAGTGCTCCGAAAGTGGTGGCCATCTCCAGAAACATTCCGAGGCGGATGTTGGAGAAGCCTTCTTTGACATAGGCGGCAGCCGCGCCGCATGATGTAGCTATGACCGAAACAAGCGAAGCTCCGATTGCATAACGGATATCCACGCCAAAAACCAGGGCAAGCAGCGGGACAATGACAACCCCGCCCCCAAGCCCGGTTAGCGCCCCCAGGAAGCCTGCGGCCATGGAACCAAGGAAAGTCAGAAAAGAAAATAGAGCGATGTCCATGGTAAATATCTCGTTGTTCAAGCCAGCAAACGGTGCGGTGTGGTCAAGGTATCTTCAATATCGAGTGCCATCCGATCTGCATTTCAAAAAAACCTCTTCTCCGCACCTTATATGTTCATCTGGAACTGCATGCTCCGGCTCTCCTTTTTAATGCATGATGCTGAAAAGTAAAGATCACACGAGATACGATATCCAGCAATCCTGAGACTGGGCAAGGGGTCTGTCGAAAAATCCGCGAAGCGTAGCTTACATCGCAATGCCGAAAAGGAAGCAATGCATCTTTGGGATGAGTACTTATAGTTGCCTAAGTTTACTTCAGAATTCGCCATGCGGTCACGCCTCGGAACAGAGCCAAATCTTGTGCAGACAAAAAACGGGAGGAAAAAGATGCTAAAAAGAGACTTGGGAAACGCTTTCTATTCAATTTTCATCATTTTATTCGGCGCCGTATTTGTCATGGCGACGCAAGTCCATACCCTTCAGGCTCAAAGCCCGCAGACCAACCTGGTTACTGCTATCGAAGCTGTCGCCAAGCAAGCGATTCCTGCGGTCGTGCATATCGAGGTGACGGAGCGGCAGGAGATTTCGAACCCTTTGCTGCCGTTTGAAAACGACCCATTCTTTAAGTATTTTTTCGGAAATCCCGAGAAGATGCCCAAGAAATTCAAGCGCGAGATATCAGGGCTCGGGACCGGGATGCTCATTGACGATTCGGGACACATTCTCACCAATTACCATGTGGTTGGGGGAGCTACAGAAATTAAGGTATTGCTTGCGGATGGGAGGGAGTTTACCGGAAAGTCGGTAAAAACTATCGGAACAGACACGAAAACAGACCTGGCGCTCATTCAGATCATGGAAAAAGGTCCGTTTCCGTACCTTACCCTGGGGGACTCCAACAAAATGGAGGTTGGGCAATGGGTAGTTGCGATCGGTCATCCTCGCGGACTCGATCAGACCGTTACACAGGGGATCATCAGCGCCAAGCACCGCACGGGGATTTCAGATCCCAGCAGCTACCAGGATTACCTGCAGACCGATGCGGCCATCAATCCGGGCAACAGCGGCGGTCCGCTTTTGAATCTCGATGGCGAGGTGATCGGCATCAACGCAGCAATCCTTTCCGAATCCGGCGGATTCGAGGGGGTGGGGTTTGCAATTCCGAGCAACATAGCTGCCCATATCGCGCAGGAACTGGTCAAAAACGGCAAGGTTATTCGGGGCTGGCTCGGAGTGAGTCTTCAAAACATAACTCCCGAGCTTGCCAAGTCATTCGGTTTGAGCAGCAATAAAGGGGCTTTGGTTGCCAACGTAATCAAAGGGAGTCCGGCCGATCACGCCGGGATGAAACAGGGCGATGTAGTCATTGCCTATCAGGGCAAGCCGGTCGATGGTCCGTCTTCTTTGCGAAACAGTGTGTCACTGGCACCAGTTGGGTCTCGAGTAAAACTCACTGTCGTACGCAACGGCGCCAAACAGGACGTTACGGTAGAGGTCGGCAGCCTTGAAGAGCAGGAAAAGGTGGCAGCGTCCTCCTTGAAACAAGAGTTCGGGATCGAGGTCAGGCCCCTAACACCACAAGAGGCAAACAACTACGGGTTAAACTCCGAGTCCGGATTGGTAATTACCGAAGTCAACCTTAAAGGTCCCTTTGGAAAGGCCGGTTTCGAAAAGGGCGATATCATACTGCAAATCGAAAATAATCCGGTAAGCAGTCCGGATACCCTGTTTGCCATTCTGAGCGTTCTAAAACAGAAGCATAAGGTGACCGTGTTGGCCGTTGACCACAAAAGCGGCCAAAGCGGCACCGTGCAGATAACACTGCCGTAGAGGGCCTGTAACCGTTCTACAGACGCACAATAGCTGATTACAACGGGAGCAGATTATTCCGCCTGCTCCCGAATTACCGTTTCCACCCCATCGAATACTTTCGTTGACATCAATAGCCTATGAGTTGATAAATAAAATCGAGAACAATCATTATGAGGAACGCCATTGAAATGAAAGGACTCCGTAAAGATTACATAGGTTTTTCATTAAACGATATTTCTTTTTCTTTACAGGGTGGATTGCACCCAGGTTCCTTTCGTTTCCCAGTTCAGTTTCAGAGTGTGCCAGGCGAGCAATGTACTCCTGTGTCCGACACTGGTCACGGCAGAGTGCGGCAGCTTGCTGCGCAGAAGTCCGTACAGAGCTGCTTCCGAATCTTCATCGAGCGACGCCGTGGCCTCGTCGAGAAATATGTAATCGGGCTTGTGAAGCATAAGCCTGGAGAAGGCAAGACGTTGTTGTTCACCCGGGGAAAGGGCATGGGACCAGTCTTCAGTTTTGTCCACCGCGTCGACCAAACCTTGGAGCCCGCAAAGAAAGAGGGCCTCCTTCAAGTCCTCCTCCCGATAGCCTTCCGGGTAGGGATAGCATAGTCCCTCGCGAAGAGTGCCGAGAGGGATGTAGGGTTTTTGGGGCAGGAACATGATGGAAGATCGTTCAGGCAAGAATATCGTACCCTTGCAGAAGGGCCATATGCCGGCCAGTGCCCGCATGAGGGTGCTCTTTCCGCAACCCGACGGCCCGGTGACAATAAGGCGTGTTCCCGGTTCGATGTCAAGCTCGAGGTTGTCGACCAGCGCCTTGCCATTGGGTAGGAAAACGCTCAGGGACTCGGTTCTGATGGCGTTGTCCGGAATGTGAATGCGGTTGACGCCTTCCAGCAGTTTTGAAGTCTTTAGTTCTTCTAGTGAACGGGAAAACCCGACGAGGCGGTCTATTACCGCGTGCCATTTCGCGATAGTGGTGTAACTGTTGATCAGATAAGAAAGAGCGCCTTGAACGGCTGCGAAGGCGCCGACCGTCTGCATGAGGCCTCCCAGGTGCATTTGCCCGGCGAAGAAACGGGGCGCCGCCATGAGCACGGGAAAGACGACTGCAGCCTGGTTATATGTGTTGGTCAGCCAGGACAACCGTTTCTGCCTCCTCATAATGCCCCAGAAATTAGCGAGAACAAAACGGAAGCGGTCTCGAAGGTGGACCCTCTCCTGTGTCTCGCCTCGATAAAGTGCGACTGACTCGCTGTTTTCACGTATCCGCATCATACTGAAGCGAAAATCGGCCTCAAAGCGCTGCTGGTTGAAATTGAGCAGGATCAATGGATTCCCGATGCGCATGGTGAGCCATGTACCCAGAATGGAGTAAATGAGGGCGGCCCAGACCATATAGCCGGGAAGATACAGGGTCCCCAGGCTACCCATCGGAATACTGAGCGTTCCCGAGAGCTGCCATAGAATAGCCAGGAAAGAGACCAGCGTTGCAACGGCACTCAACAGGGTGGTGCCAAGATTCAGCGTTATCTCGATAAAAGAATTAATGTCCTCGCTGATGCGCTGGTCCGGGTTGTCGGTCTGCGGTTCGGCAAACTGCATGCGGTAGTAGGCCTGACGGGAAAGCCAGTCTTTGAGGTATTCTTCGGTGAGCCATCGCCGCCATCGGATTTGAAGCATCTGGCTGAGGTAGAGCATGTAGACGGATTGCGAAATATAGGCTGCGGCCAGGATACAGAAGCGAAGCAACTCGGCCATGAACCTGGTCTTGTCGAGAGACTGGAGGACATTATAGAAATCTTTTATCCATATATTCACCAACACCTGGACATAAACCATCCCCAGGTTCATGGCCACGATGACCGCCAGCAGAGCGGTGGCTTTCCATTTATCTTCGGACTTCCAGTACGGAGAAGCAAGGTTTGCGAACTGCTTCAGAAATTCGGTTTGTATTCTCACATGAATCCATTCCAATGATCAGGTGCTTATCCGTTGTTCCAATCCGGTTGTTTGCTGTTAAGAGGATGCATTTTCCCCGTTTCCAGTCATCACGCTTGCCAGCAGCACCGCAAGGATGCCTGTGACGAAGATCCCATCAAATGTGCCCGCGCCTCCGATAGAAGCCACAGGGGCTCCGAGTCCTTGAATGTCTCCAAAGTGGAGGATATCTGCGCCGAGCAGTGTCCCCATGGTCCCGCAGATGTAGGCCAAAGCCGGAGCATACTTCGATGAGAAAATGAAAGCGACTGCAGTGGCGGCGATGGGGGGAACGAATTCCGGCACTACTATTCCCACTCCCCTCACGGGGTGAGCCATGAAGTAAACCAGGATTGTCACGATGGCTATGCTCACAAGAGACTGGCGGTATAGCTTGTTCTTCAATGTAAGATACAGGGAGAGGAAGGCGGGAATCACAGCTCCGCCGACGTTCACGGCAATAATTGTGGCGGGCCATTCTCTTACAAAGGGAATGATATGCCGTATCCCAAAGAAATCGACGTAAGAGTTGGATACGATCCGCTCAGGGGCTAGCTCGAAGAGCGGTATGTTAATGTAGCTCCCAAGGAGAGAAAGAATGAGCAGGGAGAACACATATCGCCTGTCAACCCCCATTCTCCGGTATGCATAGCTGAGGATGCCTACCTCTATGGCGATGATGAGAAAGATGAATAGAAACAGGAGAAGCAGAGCGAAGGCTATGGTAAGGGGAAAGTAGTGCACCCTGTTTTCTCCTTGTGCTTTTGTCCGGTGTCAGAAAATCGAACGACCCTTACGGCGGGTTATACGATAAGCGGGCCATTTACGCCGTCAAGGGGGCGCCGCCTGCACGGTGTCCCCGGCGCACAAAACGTTTCTCGATATCAAACGGGCGGCAAGCAGGATTTTGCCCCATCATTGGTGAAGTTGAACCCTCCGACCGGTCAGAATAACTGATTAGTTTCCATCCGGAAAGTGCCCTTTTCCGTCCTGTGGCGGTGGGACCGCCACGCCTCGCGGAGCGTCGAGATTGCGCGGCGGTGGCACAAGCATGATCTCGACGCTATCCCTGACCTGTCCATGACCAGAGGCGGTACCTATGTACGTCTCCGCACAAACCATTGATTTCCTTGCACCTTTCGGTGCGGCGCCGGGCAATCCGGAAATGACGGGGCGCCAAACTGTACGCGCCATGGCGAAAAATGCCTTCTTTCCGAATTTGAAACTGTTGATCTCATCCGGGGTTTCCGGATGGATACTGATTAGGGTGAAGGTTTGTTTCTTCAGAGATAAATTTTATATTTGATAAGGATATCTAGTAGATACGCTTGGAGGGAGGATAAATGGACCGAAATCCAACGCTATACCCTGGAATAGGTAAGACTATCTTTTCGGAACTCTTCGACAATCTCATCGGTTAAAGACGGCCGCATGTTCGCCATGATCTGCAGAAAGTCTTCGGTGGTGACCTTGTAGTCTTTGTTTGCGGCGATTTCGCGTTCAAAGGCAAACTGAGCGACCTGCTCGAAAAGATATTCGATGTCAGCCGGGGTGAATCTCGACGTCTCATCCACGAGCCGGTCCACTTCGATTTGGCCTACATTTAGCCGCGAGAGGCAGTTTGCCAGAATGGTCTTTCGCTCATCGGCATTCAGGCCGCCAACCGGTATTATGCAATCGAACCTTCCCGGGCGGAGCAATGCAGCGTCGAGGTGCCGGATGTAATTAGTAGCGCATACGAGCAACAGCCGGCTGGATTCATTCTTGAATAAGGGGACCTGCTTGAGGAACTCGTTGGTTATGGACTTGTCCAGACGATCTGCTTTGTCGCGGCTCGGCGCCAACTCTTCAAATTCATCTATGAATATGACGGCATCCTGCAGTTGCCTGACCTTCTCCATGGTCCTGCGCAGATTGGCGCCGAGTTTTTCGGAGCCCTGCTCCATGAGCATGCTCGGAGCGATCTCGATGTACCACCAGGACAAAACTCCTGCTATAGCCTTGACAAAGTGGGTCTTACCCGTCCCCGGAGGGCCGAAAAAAATGATTGTCTTGGGGGTACTCACGCCATGTTTGCGCGAAAGGACCTCCATTGTCAGCGGAAGGATGATTCTGCGCTGGACCAGTTGTTTGGGCGGCTGGGAATCGGAGATAGTGTCCCAGATTTCTAATCCGAAGGTCTGGGCCCCCATCTCATTGAGGATGTCTCTCCTCTTGTAGGACAGATACTCGTTGACCGCCTGCTCCATGTTTTCCAAAAAATCGACGCATGCGGTGCGAAGGCCCACGTCTCTACCAAGCTTTTCGGACAAAAGCCATTTATGCTGATCGATTTTGGCCCACAGGTCGGCTGCGATTTCGGGTTCGAACTTTACGCCGGACATCTCGAAGATTTTACTTGCGCATTCTTCCTCTGAAGGGGCTTCAGACATGTTAGCGTTCACGGCGATACCTCGATTTCTGTGCGGCTTGAGATAGCATGGAGGGCGTTATAATCCTTTTCGGGATTGTTTGCAACTCGAAGGGGTGTGTTGAAAAAGAGGGGAGATGCGGGGAAAAGGCTGACACGCGGAAAAGACCGGCACGTAGAGACGGAGACTGGTCATAGACCGGTCAGGAAGGGACGCGGGGACAAAACTGTCTCCCCGAGGACATCGGGACTATATGCTCCACTCGGCCCAGATCGTAACACCCTTGCCGGGTGCGGACTTAATGACAAATTTACCACCCGACAGCTCCACCCGCTCGAGCATCCCTCTCAGGCCGAAGCCACGCCCTATTTTCTTTCTGGATAGCACCTTTTTGGGATTGAAGCCCCCACCGTTGTCACTGATACTCAACGCGATCAAGGAGCCGATCCTTCTTAAAGAAATATCGACCCGGTCGGCCTGGCTGTACTTCCGTATATTGTTAAGAGTCTCCTGGAGCAGGCGAAAAATCACTGTCTTGATTTCGGCCGGGATGTCCTCCTCAGATATTTCAAATTTGATAACGGGATGAATTGACGGATTCATTTTTTGGAACTCACGGCAGAGCCATGTTATGGTTGGAAGAATTCCCAGGTCATCCAGAATCGAGGGGCGCAGATTAGCCATGATGCGCCGGGTTTCCTCGATGGCATCCTGGGCCAAAGTACAAGCCTGCCTTAAACTTTCGCCGCTTTGAGCTGCATCCCGGTCCATGCACAATTCCCGCTCCAGACAGAACTTGATTGCCGCAAGCTGGGAAGATAAACCATCGTGAATTTCCTGAGCTATGAGCTTCCTCTCATGTTCTCCTGAATTCAGTAGTTCAGAGGCGAGCAATCTGAGCCGCATGCCGGCCTGGTGCAATTCCGCCGTTCTTTCCTTAACCCGCGACTCAAGATCGTCATGCGACTTTCTAAGTTCCTCCTGCATATGTTTGCGCTCGGTAATGTCCTCGAAGGTCGTATACACCTGGTAAGGCCTGGGCTCACCCGCCCGGAACAAAGGCACGGAGTTAATGTCTAACCATCGGTAACCCTGCTGGCGCGGGTTGTAAACCCCCATCACAGTATCTCTGATTTCAACTCCCGTCCTCAGCGTCTCCATAGACGGACGCACCAAACCGGGAAAAGGGGCGCCGTCTTCCCGGATGACATGGTGCTCCACAGGTGGGGAGGCGCGCACAACGAACTCCGCCGGGGTCTCGCCAAGGATGTTTTCGGCGGCTGAATTCATGGAAATGATCTTCCCGTCGGCATCCTGAAAAACGACGCCATTGGGCATTGTCTCAAACAAGAGCCGGTACTGCTCTTCTGAATGGCGCAGCGCCTCCTCGGTCCACTTGCGTTCGAGTTCGCCTGCGGCGCGGACCGCCACCAGTTGGAGCACCGATTCGGCCAGGCGGCGGTTCGCTAGGGGTTGCCGCCCAATGACCGCTATGAGTCCAATCGGTTGTCCTTTGGAACCCCAGAGGATGGTCCCGACATAACTCTCGGCCTTCATCTCCTGCAGCGCCACAGCCCCGGGAAACAAACGGCTTACGCCCTCCGGAAAGCAACAACTCTTTTTTTCCAACACCTCGCCGCAGGGGGTATCCTGCAGGGCACAGGTTACGTTATCCTCAAACCTGCCATCGAAGTAGACAGCCAAAGTTCGAGCGGACAGGCAGCCCCCCTCCAGCCGGTCGATGCAGACAAAGTCCATTCCAAGGCTCTGGCCCAGGTATCGCGCCAGCGATTGGAAAAAGTCCTCGCCGGAGGCTATCCGGCCACACTGCGCCAGGAACACTTGAGCGTCTTCAATCAGCTTGTGTTCGGTTATATCCCTGAAGTAAACGGATAATCCCTCGGAGGATGGGTATGCGTGGCATTCCCACCATTTATTGAAAGGGCTTGGGTAGTATTCCTCGAAGTGAACGGCTGTATTGGATTCCACTGCATAACGAAAACGGGGGGTAAACCCAAGATTGACCGCTTCCGGGAAGATCTCCCGAAGGAAGCCGCCTACCAGCTCTTCCCGTTTCATGCCGAGCATTTCGGCCCCGGACTTGTTGAGGTAGGTGACACGCCACTCCCTGTCAACCGAAATAAAGCCGTCCGTAATGCTCTCAAAGGTCGTGTTGAGTTGTTGGTACGCTTTTTTTAATTTCTCCTCCGCCAGCTTGCGCGAGGTAATGTCCCAGATGATGCCGTTAATCCTGACCGGCCGGCCATTATCATCATGGACCACCCACCCGCGCGAGGCTATGTGATGGATGGTGCTATCCAGGTGAACCACACGATATTCTGCTTCGACCAGCCCGCCCTGTTCAACGGCTCGAGCCAGGGCCTCATTTACTGCAAAGCGGTCGTCGGGATGCATCGTGTTGAAGGCCTCGTCTGCGGTCCCGGAGAATTCCGCCGGGTTGATGCCAAGAAGTTGACAGACCTGATCGTCATACCAGAGTCTGTTTTCGACTATGTCCCAGTGCCATGCCCCCATATGCGCAGACCTCAGTGCCAGATCGAGCCGGGCCTGATTCTCGCGCAGCTCCCCCTCAATCCGCTTTCGCTCGGCAATTTCCCAGGCCAGGTCGCCCAGGTAGGATGCCACCTCGACATCTTCCTGTGTGTAATTGTCGAGTTTGTTCCCAATCCCGAGTATGGCTACAACCCGGCCGGATCTCATGATAGGTACGGAGAGTTCCCGGATGACAGGAGGATGTCCGGCTGGCAGGCCTTTTCGATGAGGCAATGCAGGGTAGTCGTTGTGTATTACCGGGCGCTTTTCATGAAAACAGTCCACCCACACACCAGCTTGTTCTATCGGATAATGTGCGCCTTTCCCCTCTGCTGTGCAGAATTCCTCGAGCGTTCTAGTTGACCATGCCTGGAGTAAAAGTGTCTTCTGATCTTTTTCCACAAAATGGAGGAACCCTATGGGGCTGTCGAGCAGTGCGCAAATTTCATCGAGTATTTTCTGAAGCAACTCCTCGGTAGAATGAGATGTTGCGAACTCAAGCAGGCTGAGACGCACATTGATGAGGTTCTCAGTTCGCCTGCGCTTGGTGATGTCGCGGACCAAGCTTATCAGGGTGCTTGCGCCTTCGATTGTCTCGCCCCGCGAACTGACCTCCACCGGAAATATGCTGCCGTCCTTGCGCCGGTGAAAAGTCTCAAAGAGGATACCTCGGCTTTCCGCTTCCGCCATTTGTTCGCGAGTCACCATCCGGGTATCGGGCGCCCGCAGGTCGTGGATCGTAAGCGCCAGCAAGTTTTCATAGCCGTATCCATAAGCCTTGACTGCAGCGGCGTTTGCCTCCAGGATGCGGCCGTCGTCACGCCGCATGAATAAAATGATGTCGCGGCCATGGCGGGCCAATAACGCATAGCGCCGAAGAAGCTCCTCCGACTTCTTGCGGTTCGAGACGTCGCGGATGAGCCACCGCAAACCGATATCTTCGTTTTCCGAGACCTGGACTTTGGCGATGTTTATCGATGCCCAGAAAGGCTCTCCTTTCCAGGGTTGGAAACGAAGCTCCCAATCTCTTAAGGCTTCGAGAGCATCCATCTCGTTTAACCGCTGGAAATAGGCAGTTTTATCCTCTTTGTTCACGAAAAGAGCCAATGGCTTTCCAACGATGAAGTCTCGTGCGGAATCAAAGAGTTTCGCTGCGGCGAGGTTAGCCTGCTCTATAACCCCATGAAGATCGGTTACTACATATCCGTCGGGAGCATCCTCAAAAAGCTCGACATACCGCTGATGTTCCCGCTGCACGTCCTGATAGGCTTCATCAAGCTCTGCCCGTTGCGCATCGACCTCTTCATGAGCGGCCCGGAGCTCTTCCATCGCACTGGCGAGATCATCCAATGCACCTTTTAGCAACCGATCGTTTTCGGGGAGCAATACCCCCTGCGAACGGCCTCGAAGCATTTCCAGTATCGAGTCGACTTTATGCTCGGCCAGAGAGTAGCGGCTATCGGGTTTCATGGCGTCCCAGTCGGATAATGGCGGGAGGTGCATTGCGCCTTAAATCTTGAATTGCCGTTAAACACAGGGCCATCGGGATGGAGAAATGTTGATATGAGACTGGAGCCTGATAAGGAAGGTAGTTTACCATCCCAGAATACTACTTGCAAGATAGAGATTAACCGGATCGCCGCAAGAAATCCCGGCGTTTTGGATGGTCCTTTTTTTGGTGCTTATCAGGGCTTCCGGATGTAAACCGCCAATTATGTTTTATAATCTGAAAGCGAGGCCGTTCACCGGAGCTTTCTTAATTTATTGTGGATGATGATGAGGGAACCATGACGAAACTGAAAAAGTTGAATACTCAAGCACCACCCGCCAGCGAGACTGAGGGAAATTCCTTCCCTATCGTTGCCCTTGGGGCTTCCGCCGGCGGGCTCGAAGCGCTTCAGGATTTTTTCGACCAGATGCCGCCTGACTCAGGCATGGCCTTCATGGTGCTCCAGCACTTGAACCCTAAAGGCAAGAGCATGCTGGGGGCTATCCTGCAAAAGCACACTCAAATGAAGCTTCTGGAGGCGGAAGATGAGATGAGGGTCGAGCCAAACCGGGTTTATCTCAATCCTGCCGGAAAGGACGTCGGTATCTTCAACGGAGTCTTTCAACTGACAGACCCGGTTAAAATACGAGGGATCAGCCTTCCCATCGATCACTTCCTGCGTTCCCTTGCCCGGGACCAGGGGGAGAGATCCCTTTGCGTCATTCTTTCAGGAACAGGTAGTGACGGCACCCTGGGGCTCAAGGCAATTAAGGAGTCCGGGGGGATGACGATTGTGCAGGACCCGGAGAGTGCAAAATACGACGGAATGCCACGGAGCGCCATAGATGCCGGTCTTGCGGACCACATTCTGCCCGTTGCAAAGATCCCTCAGGAATTGTTGAGCTACGTGCAGCAACCCTACCTCAGACTTCCCGGAAAACTCCAGACCGAGGAGAAGCTATTCGGCGGTTACGTGCAGAAGGTCCTGATGCTTATTCGCTCCGTTACCGGAAGGGATTTCACCGGATACAAAAAGAGCACCATCCATCGCAGAATCAGGCGCCGCATGGCCGTTCACAAGATCGAACACGTGGCGGACTACCACCGTTATCTCCAGGAGAACCATGCCGAAATATATAGACTCTTTAAAGAGTTACTGATCCTGGTGACGAGCTTCTTCAGAGACCCGCCCGTGTTTGAAGTTCTGGCTGCCAAAGTGATTCCTCAGGTCCTTGCCAACCATCGGGATGGATCACAGGTGCGTGTCTGGGTGCCGGGATGCGCCACGGGAGAGGAAGCCATCTCGATTTCGATGCTCTTTATGGAAGCGATGGATAAGTTTAACAGGGAGGCGCATCTTCAGGTGTTTGCAACCGACGTGGACCCCGAGGCTATCCAGCGCGCGCGGACTACCGAGTATCCTGCAACAATCGCCTCGGAAGTTTCGCCAGAGCGCCTGGAGCGTTTCTTCATCAAGAAGAACGGGGTCTACGGGCTAAAGAAAGCCATTCGCAATTCGATTGTATTTGCCGTCCAGGACCTTGTGACCGATCCTCCTTTCCCCAGGCTGGACCTGATCAGTTGCAGAAACGTACTCATCTACATGGACCCGCCTCTACAAAAGAAGATATTGAACCTCTTTCATTTTACTCTGAGTGAAAACGGGTATCTTTTCCTAGGGACATCGGAATCGATTGGGGAGTTCTCCGACCTTTTCTCGCCCGTGGATGTAAAGGCAAAAATCTTCAGGTCAAAGAAACTTCTCACCGGGCAAGCAGTCCCCGCTTTGTCCTCGGGTGAGTTTATTCGCACCGGCCGGGCAAACCGGGCAAGGCATGAGCTCAAAGCGGCAGGCGTCAAAGAATTTGTGGAAAGAATCGTACTGGATCAGTATGCACCCGCAAGTGTTCTAATTAACGAGAAATTTGACGTGATCTATTCCCAGGGACCGACTGACAGGTACCTGCTCTATCCCAGGGGTGAGCCGAGTTTCAACATTCTCAAGATTGTCGTGGACCCGCTGCGCCACCGGCTGCCAACTGCGATCAACAGAGCGATCCTCGATGGGGAAACTTCCGTTCTTCATGGATTGCGGCTAAAGCTGGAGGGACGCGCGAGAGCGGTCGATGTCACCATTCGCCCCGTGCAGACGCCTTCAGATACTCAGAAGCTCGTTCTTCTTGTATTTGCTGACAGACCATCCTCCGATAAACGCTACACGAAAAAGTCCGGCGAGGGGACCGATTCGTGTATCGCGGAGATCGAACGGGAGCTTCAGGTTACCCGCGACAACCTCCAGGCTACAATCGAAGGACAGGATGCAGCCAATGAGGAACTCAAGTCGGCAAATGAGGAGATGCAGTCCGCCAACGAAGAACTTCAGAGCATGAACGAAGAGATGGAGACCGCCAAGGAGGAACTCCAGTCCACAAACGAGGAACTGGTCACGGTAAACTCCGAGCTTCAAGCCAAAATAGAGGAGATGTCCGATCTCAATAACGATATCAATAATCTTCTGGCGAGCACTGAAATCGGGACCATCTTCCTCAATGCCCATCTCGAGATCAAGCGTTTCACTCCCTCGATGACGAAACTATTCAGCCTCATCCCAACAGATATTGGAAGACCCATCTCGGATTTGACCACCAAAATATCGTACCCGGATCTGTATAAAGATGCGCAGACGGTCATCGATACCCTCCAGGCAAAGGAAACCGAGGTGATGGCTGAACACGGCAGATGGTTTTTAATGCGTATTCTGCCCTACCGGACTAAAGAAAATGTAATAGATGGATTGGTGATCACCTTCATTGACGTAACGGATCGAAAGCGGGCCGTAGAGCAGATGTGTGCGGCCAAAAACTTTGCCGAAAGAATCGTGGAGACCGTGCGCTTGCCTCTGCTGGTTCTCGATCCGGACCTTAACGTAATCTCCGCGAACGCCCAATTCTGCCGCAAGTTCAGGACGACGCGCGGTGAAACGGAGAACAAGCGCATCTATGATCTTGGAAACGGCCAATGGAATATTCCGAGACTTCGGGAACTGCTGGAGCAAATCGTACCCAATAACAACTCTGTTGATGACTTTGAGATCGAGCACGATTTTCCGGGAATCGGCTTTAAGAAGATGTTGCTCAATGCGCACCTGATTCAGGATGAGGGTGTCCGTCCAGGCATGATTGTCCTCTCCATCGAAGATATTACAGGTTCGAGCTGACTGGTGCAGGCATTAATATAGCATGGTATCTCCAACAGGAATGATTACTATTATTATACACAAATCAATTGCTGGTCACGTTGAGGAAGGCCGCTGAGACTATATAGAGGAAAAATCGAGCACAATGGAAGGTGGACACCGATATTTTGGTAGCAGAAAGGTAGTCCTTAGAAAATGGTTTGTATTTCGTGCATATGCATGAATTGCAAAGACCGCAGGCGGCGGGAAACTCATAATATCAGGAGATGGAAAAAGAGCTGAGGAAGCAGAAAAATCCGAGCCACTGAATATGAATAGCGGCGTAATGGGGTCAATCGGGCATACTCCTCTTATCTGGAGGTTCTGATGATGAAAAGCAAAAAAGGCCCGAAAGGTCCCGAAGATCTCCGAGCGCGAGCCGAGGAAAGCCTGAAATTGGAGCACTACAGACCGGATGATACGCGCCTGGAGGAGGCAACCTCCCTTATTCATGAACTGCGGGTGTATCAGATCGAACTCGAAATGCAAAACGAAGAACTCCGGCGGGTGCAAAACGACCTCGAAATTTCACGCTCACGATATGCCGACCTCTACGATTTTGCTCCTGTAGGCTACCTTACCCTGAACAAACACGGCCAAATCGTTGATCTAAACCTTACTGCAGCCCGACAGCTCGGTATTGAGAGAGGGCGTTTGATTAACAAGCATTTTCAATATTCTGTTTTCCAGCGGGATAAAAAGGAATTTCTCTCTCACCTCAACACAATTTTTGATAAGCGTGAGAGGCAGATTGCTGAAGTGAGATTGTCTCCGAAAGGCGGCGAACAATTTTATGCACGGATCGAGAGCATATACATAGAGGGGGAAGATGGCGCCGGGCTGTGCAGGACAAATATGAGTGATGTCACTCTGCGCAAAAAGGCGGAACAGGTCTTGCAAAACGCCCATGTTGAACTGGAGCGCGTCGTGGAAGATCGCACCTGCGAACTTACAAAGGCCAATGAGCTTCTGAAGCTCGAAATAGCCGAGCGCGAGCGTGGAGAAAGAGAACTCAAAGTTTATGTTGAAAAGCTTGAGATCAGTAACCGGGATCTCGAGGACTTTGCATTCATTGCTTCCCATGATATGCAGGAGCCCCTTCGAAAAATCCAAACCTTCACCCACATGATCGAAGAGAAACACGCGGGGACGCTTGACAGTACCGGCCGTGATTTATTTGAGCGCATTGCCAAAGCTGCAAAGCGCATGTCGGAGATGGTCAAGGGACTCCTGGAATTCTATCGAATGGGAAGGAGTTCCAACCCCTTTACCGCTACTGATTTGACTCTCCTGGTCAGGGAGGTGACGACCGACGTCGAGGTGCTCCTTGAGCAGTCGGGCGCGCGCATTGAGGTGGGAGAGCTGCCGACCATCGAAGCTGACCCCGCCCATATGCGGCAGCTCTTTCAGAATATCATTACTAATTCATTGAAATTTCGCGGCGAAGAAAATCCTGTCATAAAGATCTATGCCAAACCCGGCAGTGCGTGTCGAGAAGGCGACGATCATCCTGAAGGGAAGACATACCAGGTTTTTGTTGAGGATAACGGCATTGGTTTCGATGAGCAGTATCTTGATCGCATTTTTACCTTATTCCAACGTCTTCACGGCAGGAGCGCCTATGAGGGGACCGGGATGGGACTTGCGGTCTGCCGGAGAATCGTCGAACGCCACAAAGGGTGCATCACAGCCATTAGCAGTCCAGGCAATGGGGCAACGTTCATTATCACTCTTCCCGAAAAGCAGCTCAAAGATGAGCTGAAATAATCCGCCCGATGAGGCAATAGTCCCAAGACATTACGTTTTTTCACGTGCACCAGCAAGAAAGTGTGCTTAGAGTTCGCATATTAGGCAGAAGGAATCACAGGCTTCCCGAAATCGCTCCCGACAAACTCCTCAACGGCAACTGAGTATAATTTAAAGTTGCCTTTAGTTTCTGAATCGCAGTTGTAATTTGAATCACAACTTGGGCAAAGAACAGCCAACCAGAGCGACGCCAGGTTTATATGCGGGTTTATCGACCAGGGGAAAGGAGCAAGGAAGCGATGAACTGGGATTTACCATGAAACTGTCTCCTATAAATGGCAAGCTCGCCATGGGCCTAATCGCCGCTTTCTTCTGGATATGGCCCGTTCAAGGCGAGGCATTGGACCAGAAAACGGTCGAGCCGCAGAAGACTGTTTCGGGGCCACCTTCAGGCGTGATCCCGCTGGGGGAAGTGCCAATGCATTCGACTGAAGCATTGGAATTCCTCTACTCCCTGAAAATGTACGAGCTCCCCAACCCCGAAATCGAGGCTATCAAGAGCGCCCTTCCGGACGCAATTGCTCAGATTGGACGGGAACTAGTGTGGACGAGGACGATGTTTCAGAACCAGCCTACGCTTTTTGCGCTGCAGGCCGGGCAGGAACACTGGCGACAGTTGCAGTTGAAGACGGCCGGCTGGCTGAAGGTTACCACGGAACGGGCAACACAGCTTCTGGGCGTACTCGACCGGCTCCAGGACCTCCGGGAGGTGTGGACCCGGACTCTTGTCTCCACAAGGACCTCGAATGCAACCGGTCCGGTTGTCCAGCAGATTGAGTCCACCCTCGCTGCCATAGACGCTGACCGGCATGTCCTGCAGCCGCACCACGATGCGATTCTCGACCTCGAGAGCCGCATTTCCGCGCAAAAGGTCCGCTGTGACAACACGCTTGCGGAGATCACCGAAGCCCAACGCAAGGCGGTGAGCGGGATTATGACCAGGGGCCTGCCAATCTGGAGCCCCGATTTGTGGGCGCCCACCCGAGGTAAGCTGCTTGCGCGCAGTGGTGAAATTGCCGCTTATCTCTGGGCCGATATATCGGAGTATGCCCGCGACCCGACAAAAGGGATGCCAGTCCACGTCAGCCTGTTCGTGGCATTGGTTGTTCTGTTCAATGCCGCTGGACGCCAATTCCGCCGTTGGTCATCAGAGGGCAGGGACTTGCCGCCTGCCGCAAATGTGTTCGACCGGCCCTACGCATGCGCACTGCTTATCCCCATGGGAATTGGCGCCTCGATAGTCTTTTCACGGGCACCTCCAACCGTTCGGGAGCTGTTCCCGGTCCTGGCGCTCGTGCCCGTGCTTCGGCTAGTTCAGCCGGGGGTTGATTCGAGAGTGTTGCGAGTGTTTTGGATGCTGGGGGGCCTTTTTGCTCTCGATACCATCCTGCAGCTTTTCGATGTGGCAGGATCAGTAGAACGTATAATCCTTCTGCTGGAGATTATTGGCGGAACGGTTGCGCTCCGGAAGCTGGATGTATTGTGGAGTCAGCTACACCCCCGCTCGGGGGGAACAGTCGATGTCCGCTTCAGCGCGCTTCATATTATTGTTACGCTTTACCGGGCTGGGCTTGCCATCGGCTTGCTTGCCGCGCTCTTTGGCTACGTCCCTCTGGCGTGGCTTTTGACTTCAGGCATTCTCGCAGCCTGTGTTTTTGCCTTTGGACTCTATGCATTTGTCAGGGTCCTTGATGGGGTTGTCGTGCTGGCCCTTAGCAGTTGGCCGTTAGGATCACTCCAGATCGTCCGTCGCTTCCAAGAGATCTTCGAACACCGCACGCATCGCGTGTTGGTATGGATGGCTATAGTAGCATGGGTTAATCGCTCACTGGACTTCGTTGGCCTCCGTGAACCTGTGTTTGCCCTTGGAAGAGCCATATTCGGGGCAAGGCTCCAAGTCGGGTCGATCGGCATCTCCGTCGCAAACGTCCTCGCCTTCATCCTTACAGTAGTGGCGGCCTACCTGTTGTCCACATTCATTCGCTTCCTACTACAAGAGGATATTTACCCACGGATCGGGGTCGAGCGCGGCTTGTCTTACGCCATCTCGAGCCTGCTGCACTACATGATTCTGGGTCTTGGGTTTGTCTTGGGCGTGGCGGCGCTCGGGGTAAACCTCACCCAGGTGAGCATTCTGGCAGGAGCCTTCGGCGTTGGCATCGGGTTCGGGCTCCAAAGCGTGGTGAACAATTTTGTCTCCGGCCTGATCCTGCTTTTCGAGCGTCCGATCCACGTCGGCGACACCATACAAATAGGCGATCTTTTGGCTGAGGTCCGCCGGATCGGCATCCGCGCCAGCACCGTGCGTACCAGGCAAGGCGCCGATATCATCGTTCCCAACGCTCAACTGATTACTGAACGTGTGACGAATTGGACCCTTAGTGACCAGTTGCGGCGGATCGATTTACCCGTAGGCCTCAACTATGGCGTCGACCCCCGGAAAGCAATCCAACTACTCGAGGAGGTGGCGCGCCGGCAGCCGAACGTGTTGCAGAAACCGGCTCCTCGATGCCTCCTCATCGGTTACGGCGACAGCTCGATGAATTTCCAGCTTCGGGCCTGGACCGATCATTTCGATGAGTGGCAACTGATCAGCAGTGACTTAGCCTCAGCCGTCTACGATGCTGTGATCGAGGCAGGTCTTCAGTTCCCCTTTCCTCAGCGCGAAGTCCGCCTGCTTCGCGATCCTGAGGCCGGCTCCATTTCCGAAAAAAACGAGACGGCTCGTGAGAAAGGAAGTTCGGGAGAATCAGGAATCGGGCACGCCGGGGATGTTGCCCACAGGTAAAAGATGATCCCGTGATAATATTGGCAAGTTCATTCAGCCTGGAGCGACCGGTAATGGAAAACCTTTTACAAGGAGAAGAGAAGAGGAAACCTGACAGACTGATAGTTCAACTGATAATTGTGGCTGCAATGTCAATGTCCCTGGTCCTGCTGTCCCAAAGTTTGGTATTCGCGGCCGGAGCCTGCAAGGGAGACATTGCAAGGTACTGCCGTGGTGCTCAGGGTCCGAAGCAGGAAATGGAGTGTTTGAAAGAGCACAAAGAACAGCTCTCGCCAAAATGCAAGATGCACGTGGTGCAGGTGCTGAGAGCCGCCAAGGAAGTACACCAGGATTGCGAGGGGGATATCTATATGTTCTGCCCTGGCGTTCAGCCGGGCAAGGGTCGTATCATCTAGTGTTTGAAAGCTCACAAGCAGGAACTTACGCCCGGGTGTAAGGCGGGTACCATGGATATGTTGATGAGCACGTAATATCTTCTCTCTGTCTCAGTGGGCCGGAACACGAGAGTGGGCTCAGGTTCGGACGGGTTTTCAGGATCGGTTGATGACAAGCTGCCCAGAGAGCTCTTATCATTTAGTTAGAAACTTTATAACTTTACATTAGGAGTATCTCAATGCGAGCACACAGAATCCGGATGGTTGCTATTCTGGGCCTTTTCCTGTTGAGTTGTGCGGTGCCGTACGCAGGAGCGCAACAGGAGGCTACGGCGAAGGAGCCGGACCCGTTCTTTATCCTGCTGCAAATGTGTGATTACCTGAAATCGCTCCAACAGTTTTCTTTTCGCAGCGAGGTCCTCGACGACCAGGTCTACCTCGGTGGGAAAAAACTCCAGTACGGTATCGATATGGAAACTTACGTGAAGCGGCCCGACAGGCTTCGTGTCAACGCCGAGGGGGATCTGGTGAACAAGGAGTTCTTTTTCGACGGCAAAACCATCACCCTGTATGACAAGGATGAAAACGTCTACGGCGTCATTGATGTCCCCCCAAGCATAGAGGAGGCCCTGGATAAAGCGCACAATGACTTCGGTCTTCGGGTGGCCCTGACCGACCTGGCCAGCCCCCAGCTTTGGGACCTCGTTTCCAGGAAAATAGAGCACGCGCTTTATGTAGGCTTGCACAATGTGCGCGGGGTCCCTTGCCATCATCTGGCTTTCGACGCGGGCGAGGTTCACCTCCAGGTCTGGATCGAGGCCGGGAAGAATCCACTGCCGCGAAAAGTAGTCTTCCTCCACAAGATACTGGAAGGCTCCCCCCAGTGGATCGCATATTTGTATGATTGGAAAACATCTCCGCGTCTGACGGATGCTCTGTTTAAATTTACTCCGCCCCCGGGGGTCCAGAAGATCAAGTTTGTTCCTCCGAAACAACCGGCTGCTCCCGGGGAAGAGAAAGGGGACAAGTCATGAAACAGTTCAGTTTCAAGTTCCTCTTAACGGCCATTTTGGCCGCAGCTTTGGTGGGGTCCCCGTTCCTCCTCGAGCAAACTGAAGCCAGGGGCGGCGGCGGAGGGCGCGGCGGCGGCGCACGCGGCGGAGGCGGAGGCTTCCATGGTGGCGGCGGTGGAGCGCATGGTGGCGGCGCAGGTTTCCATGGTGGCGGTGGATTTGGCGGCGGCAGCTTTCGAGGTGGCGGAGGAGGGGCAGCAGGTTGGCACGGCGGTGCGGCCGCTGGAGGTTACCACGGGGGTGCGGCGGCTGGAGGCTGGCACGGCGGTGCGGCGGCTGAGGGTTACCACGGCGGGGAATATGCGCGAGGAGCGTATGGCGGCAGTTATTACCATGGAAGCACCAACGTCACTCGAAATGTAAATGTCAATGAGGGTTGGGGCGCCTATCACGGACCTGGTTGGGGCGCTGCAGCCGCCGGGGCCGCAGCCGGACTTGCGGTGGGCGCAGTGGCGGCCTCACTGCCGGCTGCTGCTCAACCGGTAGTGGTGAACAATCAAAACTATTACTTCGCAGGCGGTACTTACTATCAACCCTGCTACCAGGGGGCTGACGTCAGCTACTGCGTAGTTGCCAATCCAAATTATTAGGGTCTGTTCCGAGCGTATTTGAGGTCCTCGAAGTTTGCGTAACTAAGGGCGTTTGCGCATGTAGTCCCGGCGTGCCGATCCTGGCCGAAGAACTGGAAATGCCGGAGCGCCGAGCAAATTCGGATGAATGCAACGCGGCTGAAAGCGGAAAGGGTTCGGATAATCAATGAAAGAAGCGAACACGAAGAGTGCCGGCTGGAAGTCCAAAGCTATCCACGAAATGGTCGAATATTACATCGTCTTCATGTACCTGGCCGTTTTTTTCGGTTTATTTACATGGTATCGCAGATTGGTACTGGCCGAGTATCGAATCAGCTATTTGCATTATGGGGTCGCCGTAATCCAGGCGCTGGTTTTAGCCAAAGTCATCCTGGTGGGGCGAGCTCTGCGCCTGGGCCAGCGGCTTAAAGACCATCCGTTGATCTTGCCAACCATATACAAGGCTATTGTCTTCAGCATATTTGTGGCGATCTTCGGTGTTGCCGAACACACCATAATGGGATTGCTGCACGGGGAAGGCATTGCGGGAGGTTGTGAAGAACTTATGAGAGCGGGCAAGGACGAATTGCTCGCCAGATGTATGATCATGTTTGTCGCTTTCATACCCTTTTTTACGTTTGAGGAATTAGAGAGAGTTCTGGGTGAAGGCAAATTACGCAAACTGCTTTTCCTGAGACGATCGGCCACGGAATCCGGCCTGTCCAAGGATGAAAAGCCTTAAAACCGAGTGAGTTTTATACATGACGACGTGTGATATTCCCAAGGCCTTTCATATCATGGCCAAACCTACGGGATCGGCCTGCAATCTCAATTGCAGCTACTGTTTTTTCCTGAAGAAGGAAAGGCTCTATCCTGGAAGCGATTTCCGGATGTCGGCCCAGGTCCACGAGGCTTATATCCGCCAACTCCTGGAATTCCACCGGGCTCCCAATGTTACCGTCGCCTGGCAAGGAGGCGAGCCCACGCTTATGGGGCTCGATTTTTTCAGACATTCCGTGGAGTTCCAGAAAAAGCACCGGAAACCCGGCACCCACATCGAAAACACCTTTCAGACCAACGGCATCCTGCTTAACGACGAGTGGTGCCGGTTTTTTCACGAGAACAAATTCCTCATCGGACTCAGCATGGATGGTCCCCGGGAACTTCACGACTTCTACCGCAAAGACAGGGCGGGCAGGGAAACATTCGACAGGGTCGTGCGGGCCGCCCGGCTGCTCCAGAAGCACAAGGTAGAGTGCAACATCCTTTGCACGGTCAATTCAAAAAACGCCGCCCATCCCCTGGAGGTCTACCGGTTCTTCCGGGATGAACTCAGGTTCCCTTACATCCAGTTTATTCCGATTGTGGAGCGCGAGGACGAGAGCGGTTTGCCGGAAAGGGAGATGGTCACGGAGAGATCGGTGCAACCGGGACAATTCGGCCGATTTCTGATCGAGATCTTCGATGAGTGGGTCAGAAGAGACGTGGGGAGAACGTTTGTCCTTAATTTCGACGGAGCGTTGGCCGGCTGGCTCGGAATGGCCGGGACCGTCTGTATATTCGGCCCCACCTGCGGTCTCGGAATGGCGCTGGAGCACAACGGAGACCTCTATTCCTGCGACCACTTCGTTGAACCGAACCACTACCTGGGAAACATCCTGAAGACGCCAATGATCGAGCTCGTGGCTTCAGAGCAACAGAGAAAGTTCGGGAGGGACAAGAAAGACACACTGCCTCGATACTGCCGGGAATGCGCGGTCTTATCCATTTGCAATGGGGAATGTCCCAAGAACCGATTAAGTACAACTCCTGACGGCGAGCCCGGGCTGAACTACCTGTGCGCAGGATATAAGGCTTTCTTCGAACACGCGGACAAACCCATGCGGATCATGGCTGGGCTTATCCGGACGAACCGGCCTGCTTCTGAGGTCATGGCCATTTTGGCAAGAGAGGAGGGAGATCTCAATACAAAGTTCGCAGGTGCAGGGAGAAACGCTCTCTGTCCGTGCGGGAGTGGAGTTAAGTTCAAGAAGTGTCACGGGAATCAGGCCGGGTATCGATGACTGGTGATTTGTGGCGGGGTGATCGGGGGGTGCAATGTTATCGCGATCATCGATCCTGATGCAGTCAAAAACTTTGCAGAAGGAGACTCTATCATGGCAGACAAAAAGCCTAATATCCTCATCATCTGGGGAGACGACATCGGCACCTGGAACATCAGCTACAACAACCGGGGCATGATGGGCTACCGAACGCCGAACATCGACCGGATCGGCAACGAAGGCGTGGCGTTTACCGACTATTACGGGCAGCAGAGCTGCACGGCGGGCCGCGCCGCCTTCATCACCGGCCAGAATCCCCTCCGCACCGGCCTGACCAAGGTGGGCATGCCGGGAGCGGACCTTGGGCTGCGCCCGGAAGACCCGACCATCGCGGAAATGCTCAAACCCCTCGGCTATGCTACCGGCCAGTTCGGGAAAAACCATCTGGGGGACAAGGACGAGTTCCTGCCAAGTAACCACGGCTTCGATGAGTTCTTCGGCAACCTCTACCATCTCAACGCCGAGGAGGAGCCAGAGCTACCGGACTATCCGAAAGATCCGGCATTCAGGAAGAAATTCGGTCCCAGGGGCGTCATCCACAGCTTCGCGGACGGCCGCATCGAAGACACGGGGCCGCTTACGAAAAAGCGAATGGAAACCATCGACGAAGAAATTAACGGAAAAGCGCTCGATTTCATCGACCGGGCCCACAAGGATGGGAAGCCCTTCTTCGTCTGGTGGAACTCCACTCACATGCATTTCCGCACCCACGTCAAGAAGGAGTACGAGGGTAGAAGCGGACAGGGGTTTTACAACGACGCCATGGTTTATCATGACGATCAGGTCGGGGTCCTCCTTAAAAAACTCGACGACCTCGGAATTGCAGATAACACCATTGTCATGTACAGCACCGACAACGGCCCTCACTTCAACTCCTGGCCCGATGCCGGCATCACTCCCTTCCGCAGCGAGAAGAACACGAACTGGGAGGGTGCGTTCCGCGTGCCTGCGTTCGTACGCTGGCCCGGGAAGATTTCCGCCGGTACGGTGCTGAACGGCATCGTCTCCCATCAGGACTGGCTGCCGACGCTTCTTGCGGCCGCCGGGGAACCCGACATCAAGGGAAAGCTACTGGCGGGCCACAAGGCGGGCGCCAGGACCTTCAAGGTCTGTATCGACGGTTTCAACATGCTTCCCTACCTGACCGGCGAAGTTAAGGAGAGCCCTCGCAAGTCCTTCTTCTATGTAAACGACGACGCTCAGCTCGTCGCACTGCGGTTTGACGATTGGAAGCTGGTATTCATGGAACAGCGGGCCAAAACCCTGGCGTTATGGGGAGAGCCTTTTGTGACGCTCCGTTTCCCCAAGCTCTTCAATCTTCGCCGCGATCCCTTCGAGCGCGCGGACCACAACTCGAACACCTACTGGGACTGGGTAATCGACCGCGCCTTCTTATTTGTCCCGGCGCAGGCGTATGTGGCGCAGCAAATCCAGTCATTGAAGGAGTTTCCACCCCGGCAGAAGCCGGCGTCGTTCAACCTGGACCGTGTGCTCGATCAACTCAAGGATGGTTCCGGCAGCGGGATGCACTGAGCCGCTCAGGGATTGTTTCGCTCATAAACCCTTTAAGCCATGCCTGGCAACACCCCGCCGGGCCTTCCATTCATCATGCCTCCATCTGAACCGCAAACAATCAAGAAAGGAGGATAAACCGTGGGACTTAAAGAATACAAACCAGGAACAGCTTTTCCCGGCGTGATCGGCCGCACATTCGATGTATCCTCGCCCGCCTGGCCCAAGCCGCTTCGCGCCAAAGAGGGTGCGCCCAACGTGTTGTTCATCATCCTGGACGACACCGGCTATGGACAGTTGGGATGCTACGGGAGTCCCATCGAGACACCCAACATCGACGCGCTCGCAAAGAACGGCCTGCTCTACAACAACATGCACACCACCGCGCTGTGCTCGCCCACGCGCTCCTGCGTCCTGACCGGGCGCAACCATCACTCGAATGCGATGTCGTGCATAACCGAAGGCTCGACGGGTTATCCCGGCGGCAACGGCTACATTCCTTTCGAAAACGGTTTCCTTTCAGAGATGCTCCTGCAGCATGGCTACAATACGTACGCCATCGGCAAGTGGCACCTGACGCCCTCAGACCAGATCTCGGCCGCTGGCCCCTATGACCGCTGGCCGCTGGGGCGTGGCTTTGAGCGATTTTACGGCTTTCTGGGCGGGGAGACACACCAGTACTACCCTGAACTGGTATACGACAACCACACGGTCGAAGCTGAAAAGACCCCGGAAGAGGGCTACCACCTGACCGAGGACCTGGTGGATAAGGCCATCAGCTTTATCGCGGACTCCAAGCAGGTCGCCCCTAACAAGCCGTTCTTCATGTATTTCTGCCCCGGCGCGATGCACGCGCCCCATCACGTGCCGAAGGAATGGACGGACAGGTATAAAGGAAAGTTCGACGCGGGCTGGGAAGCGCTCCGGGAGCAGATCTTCAAGCGCCAGAAGGAAATGGGGATCGTACCCGCCGATGCCGAACTCTCCCGTCATGACCCGGACGTCCAGCGGTGGGATTCATTGTCCGCAGAGGAGAAAAAGCTTTACGCCCGCATGATGGAGGTCTTCGCCGGTTTTCTCACCCATGCCGATTACCACATCGGCCGGTTGATCGAGTTCCTGAAAAAGCTCGGCGAGTTGGACAATACCATGATCATGGTGCTCTCGGACAACGGCGCAAGCTCAGAGGGCGGGCCGCAGGGCATGGTCAACGAAGCGCTGTTCTTCAACAACGTGCCGGGTTCGCTGGAAGAGAACCTGGCTGCCATTGACAAGCTTGGCGGCCCGGAGATCTGTAACCACTACCCCTGGGGCTGGACGTGGGCAGGCGACACTCCGTTCCGCCGCTGGAAACGCGAGACATATCGCGGCGGCGTTAGTGACCCGTTCATTGTGCACTGGCCCAAAGGAATCGAAGCAAAGGGAGAGGTACGAAAACAATACGCCCATGCCATCGACATGGCGCCGACGGTACTGGAGGCGGCCGGCATAGAAGCGTCCACCTCTATCAGGGGCGTAACGCAATCACCGATTGAAGGATTGAGCTTTGCTCATACCTTCGACAACGCTCAGGCGCCTACCAGGCACCTCACCCAGTACTTCGAAATGATGGGCCACCGGTCGATCTACCACGACGGTTGGCGGGCGGTGTGTCCGTGGCCGGGGACGTCGTTTGCGGAAGCCGGCAAATTCTTCGGTGCGCCGATCGACAAGGACAAGTTGACCGAACTCGATGCGACCGCCTGGGAGCTTTACCACGTTGCCGAGGATTTTGCGGAGAATCACAATGTCGCCAGGCAGAATGGCGCGAAACTGATCGAGATGATCGCCATGTGGTACGTCGAGGCCGGCAAGTACAAGGTTATGCCCATCGATTCGCGCGGGACTCTGCGATTTGCCGACGAGCGCCCGAAGATCGCGGTCGACCGCACATCGTACGTGTTCTACCCTCACACCCAGGGAGTGCCGACAAACGCCACCGCCAACATACTCAACCGCCCTCACAGTATCACCGCGGACGTGGAGATACCCGGGGACGGCGCGGAAGGCGTGCTGTTGTCCCAGGGCGGCAGCGACGGCGGCTACTCATTGTATGTTCAGAACGGCAAGCTCCGCTATGCGTACAACTATGTCGGCCGGAACCTCTATTACGTCGAATCCGTCGAGGCCGTACCCGCGGGACGTCACAAGTTGCGCTTTGAGTTCGAGGTGACAGGGAAGCCCGACATCGCTAACGGCAAAGGCGCACCCGGCAAGGGGCAGCTCTACTTCGACTCCAGGCTGGTCGGAGAAAGCAATATCGAGCTGACCAACCCGCTCGCTATCGGTTTGCTCAGCAGCATAGTCTGCGGCGTAGACCTTGGCTCTCCGGTGACCCCTGAATACAAGCCGCCGTTTCCGTTCTCCGGCACGATCCACAGTGTGACGGTGGATGTGAGCGGCGAGCTGATCAAAGACTCCGAAGCAGAGGTGCGGATGATCCTGGCGCGGCAGTAGGTAGTGACTTGTGAATAGTGACTGGTGACCTGAAAAATAGTCACTGGCCCACGTGGAACCGGGTGGCCGGAGCGGGGACCCGCCGTTGAAACAAAACAATCGGCCGATTAATGAAAGGGGTGATTGAGGCCGCAGGAACCATCAGCACCAGGAGGTGAAAGCCGTGGAGGATTTGGTGACGCGTGTTGTTGAGAATCTGATTGGCCGGCTTAGTGGACCCATGAAATTTCGACTGATCATCCAACCACTCATGGCTGCCGTCTTCGCCGTGCGGGACGGGCTAAAAGATGCGCGTGAACAACGGCCTCCCTACCTCCGGGCGATTTTCGCACGTCCGGACCTGCGGTCGGACATGTTGAGAGATGGTTTGAAATCCGTGGGTAAAATCTTCGGCATCGCGATTATTATTGACCTGGTTGAGCAGTTCATCGACTTGCGGTGGTTTTATCCCGGAGAGGCACTCCTTGTTGCATTTATTCTTGCTTGCATCCCGTATCTGTTGATCCGGGGCATTGTGAACAGGATAGCGCGCAGCAGCGCATCAGGCGACAAAAGAAGGTGAGGACAAGTCCCGCAAACATGAACCCGGGAAGCATGTCATGAAAGGACGGATGATTCGGATGGCAGAACGCACTGAGGAAACCATAAAAGAGCCTTCCAGTAACGAACTCTCCCTGGAGCGCACAATCCTCTCACACGAGCGAACGCTGATGTCCTGGGTCAGAACAGCGACCTCGTTGATCACTTTCGGCTTCACCATTTATAAATTTTTTCAGTTGGAGCTGCAAAATCGCCCTCCACTTCAAGGTTTCGTTGGACCGCGCCAGTTCGCGGTATTGATGATCTCTATCGGATTGTTCTCACTCATGGCGGCGACAATCGAGTACCGGGTGTACAGAAACAGTCTGCGTAGATGGTATCCTGCGCACCCCCCCTTATCGCTTGTGGGAGTGGTCGCTGCATTGGTATCACTGCTCGGGCTTGTGGCTCTCGTTGCGGTTCTGTTCAGGATGTAACCATCAGAAAGGAAACACTGGCCATGAGAAAAACAAGTGAAACGGAGACGACAATGAGACGAACGATATTGACGGCTTTGGTGCTGGCCGCCGTATTGGTGCTCACACAAGGGAACGGAGTCGCACGAGCAGCCTCTGCCGCCGGGATCGATGCCGACGCTGACGCTGCGTTGATGCGGCTCTACGAGGAGCAACCTGTAGCAAAGATGCTTGCGGAGAAGGCTGTTGCTATCCTGGTTTTCCCAAATATGGTCAAGGCTGGTTTCGTGTTGGGCGCCCAGTATGGCGAGGGCGCTCTGATAAAAAAGGGCAGGACGGTGGGATACTACAACTCCGTTGCGGCGTCATACGGGCTGCAGGCAGGCGCGCAAACCTTCGGCTATGCACTTTTCCTGATGACGAACTCCGCGGTCCACTATCTCAACCGGAGCTCCGGTTGGGAGATCGGAGTCGGTCCGAGCATCGTTGTGGCGGACGAGGGCGTCGCCCGCACGCTGACGAGCACGACGCTCAAGTCCGATGTATACGCTTTCATCTTCGACCAGAAGGGTCTAATGGCAGGCATAGGGCTTCAGGGATCGAAGATTACTAAGATCAGGAGGTGAGCGGAGGGGATAGTCCAGGAAGAAACGGGTCAAGCGTCTGAGGCTGGACTCGACCGATAAGACCCCCAAAACCGACACTAGGAGGTTTCGAATGGATTGGACTGCGGATCAGCCAACGTCTGTAAGTTTTTTATTTTGGGTTCGCGTTCGGTTTCTGCCCTGGATCTGCGGAATAGTCTTCCTCATCGTTACATCCGGCTGCGCTCATTATCCCATCAACCAACCATTGAGGCAATCGGACCCTCAGGGTGGATATCGCGTCAAGAACTTCAAACATCTGGGAACTAATAACGACATGTTGGTCATGCTCACCTTCTCCGGCGGAGGGACACGGGCCGCTGCTTTTTCCTACGGCGTGCTTGAAGCTCTGAGGGACACGGAAATCTCTATCCACGGCCGCAAGAAGCGCATGCTCGATGAAGTGGACTTTATCTCGGGCGTTTCCGGCGGAAGTTTTACGGCAGCCTACTACGGGCTTTTCGGAGATCGCATCTTTGAGGATTTTGAGTCCCGTTTCTTGAAGAAGAACATTCAGGGTGACCTCATCCGCGGGACCCTCTTCAACCCTGTCAATTGGGCGAAGCTCTCCTCTCCCTACTACAATCGAAGCGATCTCGCAGCGGACTACTATGACAAGTATGTATTCGATCACGGAACTTTTGGTGACATCCTGGCCCGTGGGGGAGCGATGATCGTCATCAACGCGACGGATATGGTGCTAGGAGCACGGTTTTCCTTTATCCAAGATCCCTTCGACGTGATCTGTTCGGACCTTTGCTCTTTCTCCGTGGCCCGTGCATGCGCCGCTTCCTCTGCGGTACCCGTTGTGCTAAGCCCCATGACTTTACGGAACTACGCCGGCAAGTGTGGTTATCAGTTGCCCCCGGCACTTGCGGAAGCCATGCAGCCACCAAGGGACGTTACGTCGCGCCGATTCGATCTTGCCAATAACATGCTTCCATTCCTGGATTCGCAAAGCAAGCCATACATCCACCTCGTTGACGGGGGAGTTGCGGACAATCTCGGCCTCAGGGCCGTACTCGAACGAGTCACGCTGATGGGCGACCCCTGGACCACCTTGAAATACGCCAACTTGACAAACGTGCACAAAATTGCCTTCGTGGTGGTAAATGCTGAAACAGAAATTGACACCAAATGGGATCGCCTCGAGACGAATCCCCCGTTCGGCATAAAGCTTGCCTCCTACTCCTCTATAGCCATTGCCCGTTACAACACGGACACGATGGCGCTCCTGAGCGAAAGCTTCAATCGCTGGACCGATGAAATTCGCAGGGGACGCTGCGGATCGTCGAAAATCACCACCGAACCGGGTTCCTGCGGCGATATTGAGTTCTATTTGGTGGAAGTGAAGTTTGATGCTCTGGACGATGAGGCCGAACGCCATTACTTCAAACAGCTTCCCACCTCATTTGTGCTGAAACCTGAAGAGGTGGACAAGCTCCGGGATGCGGCACGACGCATCCTCGCAAAGTCCAAAGAGTTTCAACGGTTGGTCAATGATCTACAGGAGAATCCGCAGTAACCGGCGGTGGCTCTATGTCGAACTGCGCCATGAATTTAGGTGGATGATTTTCTATCTCCTCAGAGAGGGGGAATAATCATGTTTGAAAATTTGCGAAGCGTTTTTTTATGCATGATCGTGGTTGTGACGCTGTGCGGGAGCGTTCTTACATCTACTGCACTTTCGGAGGAATTTCAAAAAACGCCGGTGGTCTTACAGGCTTCGGATGTGCTCCCGAGGGAATTGATTCAGGGCCCTGATTATTCCGTAAGAGCAACGGTCGTCAGCGATGGTTTCATCAACACTTATGATCTTGATACCAATTACGGGCCCTTAAGGGTGGAGAGCACGGCATTGCTATTGAAACGGATTGGAGAGCTCAAGGCGTTGGCTCAGATAGAGCAGTTAAAAAACACAGACGTTTATATGAATGCTTTTAAACAGGTGGCAAGAGGCCCCATCAACACTGCTGAAGGGTTGGTACAGGACCCGTCAGGAACGATTTCGAACGTGGCGAGCGGGATCGGGCGGTTCTTGAGCAATGTCGGCAGTGCAGTCACTTCCGACAGCCCCAACAGGGGAAAACTTTTAAACAGCGTCAGCGGACAGGCATCCTACAAACGGCAATATGCCGCCGAGTTCGGGGTCGATCCTTACACGAGCTATGAGCCCCTGCAGAAAGCACTCACTGATCTGTCCTGGACAGCGGCGGCAGGAGGGTTGACGGTGAAGGCGGCCTTTATGGCAATTCCCGGTGGAGCTGGATTCGCTGTTGGGGCCATGGGAACTGCAGACACCGCGAAAAACCTCCTGCGTGACAAGACTCCCGCCGAACTTGTAAGTATAAACCAGAGCAGTCTTGCCGGAATGGGGATTTCGGATGCCTCGATCCAGGCTTTTATGCAAAACACCTATTTCGATCCTTACGAACAGACGCTGCTGGTAAGTGCACTGGCGGGCATGACGGGCGTCAGGGATCGCGGAATATACATCGATAAGGCTGCTGCGGCATCTGAAGAGTCAGTGGTTGTGTTCCTGCGCGTGCGCGCTCAACTCATGAGTCTATACAACGATAAAACTCATTCCGTGAAGAGTTTTGTGGATGCAGATGGGATCCCGGTTCTCGTTGCGAACAATGGGAATATCATGGCGATATTCCCTCTCGATTACATCGCGTGGACTCAAAGTTTTGCACGAAAGCTACAAGCGGTTTCTGCGGCCATCAAGCAAATGCCCGGGATTTCAGGCAAAGAACTCTGGGTCACGGGGAAAGTGCACCCCATTGCACGAAAAGCTTTGGAGGCCAAGGGGTGGAAAGTCCAAGAGCGGGTCCGGGAAAAGCTTGCGGGTAGCTAGAAAGGATCATTGGATTTTTCGCGCGGACAACCGTCAAAAAGGAGAAGGAGATGAAGGCAAGAAACCCGATAACTGCTGTAGCGTTGGCCTTGCTTGTCGGTGTTCTGGCGCTCATCGTTGATCCGGCGTTTGCGCAGGAGAAAAAACCCAACGTGGTGTTCATCTTGGCGGACAACGTCGGTTATGGCGACTTGGGTCCCTACGGCGGCGGCGAGTTGCGCGGCGCCCCTACGCCGCGTATCGATCAGCTTGCCCGCGAGGGACTGCGGTTTACCCAGTTCCTGGTAGAGCCGGCCTGCACCCCTTCGCGCGCGGCGCTGATGACCGCGCAATACTCGATCCGAAGCGGCCTGTCTCTAGTCATCGCTCCGGGCGGCGGCAGCGGGATCAACGCGCACACGGTCACGATGAGCGAGATGTTCAAGGAGGCAGGCTACGCTACAGCGATCTTCGGTAAATGGCACCTCGGCAAGGAGCCACAGAGCCTACCGACTGCCCACGGCTTCGACGAGTTCTACGGCATCCCGCCGGACGTTAGCTGGGATTCGTGCACTTACGCCGACACAATAGAGATCACGCACTCGATCGCCACGCCGCGCGAGGCGCTCCTGGCCAAAGGGCCGCACATCGTCGAGGCGGTGGGCGGTGGCCCACTGCGCGAGGTTAAGCCCTTCACTCCGGAGGTAAGAGCGGAGATTGACAATGAACTGGTGGACAAATCGATTGATTTCATAAAGAGGCAGACAGCAGCCGGAAAGCCCTTCTTCCTCTATCTGCCATTCTCGATGGGGCACGCGCCGAATCTCCCGTCGCAGCAGTTCAAGGGCAAGTCGCGGATTGGCAACTACGGCGACAAGCTGATGGAAGGCGATTACCACGTCGGCCAGATCCTCGACACGCTGAAGCAGTTCGGTGTAGACGACAACACCCTCGTGGTGTTCGCCTCTGACAATGGCCCTACCGCCGATACGGAACGCGAGATGGGCAACCAGGGAACGCCGGACTGGGGAAGTTCCGGCCCCTTTCGCGGCGAGCTCGGTGATGTTACCGAGGGCTCGATTCGCACGGCGGCTATCATACGCTGGCCCGGGAAGGTCAAGCCGGGCACCAGTTCGTACGCAATGTTTTCGATCATGGACTTCTATCCTACGTTTGCGCACATTGTCGGCGGGAAGATGCCGAATGACCGGCCTATCGATGGTGTCGACCAGACCGATGTGGTGCTCGGCAAGAACGAGACCGGAAACCGCGAAAGCCTACTGAGTTTCATCGGGCCGGACCTGGTCGCAGCGCGCTGGAAGCAGTGGCGCGTCTACTTCACCGACATCCATCCAACCGGCACCGGATCTCAGCGTATGGGCGGCCTTTTCGGCTCTGCCAACAGTCCTATGGCTGGGTACCCGAAGTTGTTCAACATCGAGATGGACCCGCACGAGGATCTCAATGTTGGCGGACTCTTCATATGGGCGATGCTACCCGCGGTCGAGGCGGTCGAGAAATACAAGGAAACGCTCAAGACGTATCCGAACCCGCCGGGAGCCAACCTCACGCGCTTTTGAGCAATCAAGCATAGAATGGATACGACCATGAAAACCACTTAACCGATTTGAAGGAGGAACGCGACGTGGGCACCCAGAACTCGTGGGTCGCCGAACCGATGGTGAAAAATCGTCGGCGAGTTTGAGGCCAGCTTGAAGAAATATCCGCCGATCAAAGTCGGCACGCCCGATCCTTATGTGCCGCCAAGACAGTGAAACGGCAGGCAGGAGGGTTCAGCCATGAAGAGAGTGTTTGTTTTCATCATCGTTGTTTTAGCCTTCGGTGTTTCTCTCGTTCAACCTTCGAGTGTATTTGCCGCAGAGGGTGGGATCGGGCATTACGTCCCCGGTGCCTGGGCCGATTTCGGTGACATGGCTCCCCCCTCCGGATTAGCGCTCCTGGATTGGTACAACTACTATAACGGCAGTGCCGGGGCGAGCAAACAATTGGAATTTGGCGGACTTATCGCGGCTAACTTAAAGGCCACCAGTAACGCGGAAATGGTCGGCGCAGTCTACACGTCACCGTACGGTATTCTCGGCGGCAAGTTTGCGGCCGGTGTAGTCGTCCCTTATGTCTGGGCGGATGTGACAGGCGGCATTACCGGGCGGTTAGGCCCGTTTGTACGGACCGTCAGCCGCGAAGACACGGCTAACGGCATTGGTGACATTACACTGATACCTTTCTGGCTTCAGTGGACCTGTGGCGATTTCAAATGGGGTGTGCTGCTTGATATCTATGCACCAACGGGCGAATACAATACCGGACGGCTGGCTAACGTGGGCCTCAATTACTGGACTTTTGAACCTATGGTGTCGTTCAGCTGGATAAGCCAGAAGATCGGACTCGAATTTAGCACTTTCGCCGGTTTTGATTTCAACACGAACAACAACGCAACCGACTATCAGAGTGGTGACGTATTCCACATCGACACAACCATTGCCGAACATCTGCCTTTGTTCGGGTGCGGTATTATAGGAGTCGGCGCCAATGCATTCTACTGGAAACAGTTTACCGCCGACAGCGGCTCGGGCGCGAGGCTTGGCTCTTTCGAAACTAACATGACCGGCATTGGGCCGGTACTCTCCTACATCTCACCGCCGATTTGCGGCCACACCCTCGTGGCCGAGGTGAAGTGGTTGCCTCAAATAGATACCTTCAGGACTCTTAAAGGCGACTTCGTATGGTTCAAATTAGCGCTGGCTTTCTGATGTTCGAAGACATGCAAAAGGGATCGAGGGGCTTAACTGGATAGAGGGCTCAAAAACCCCGTTTTTCGATTGCGGGGCTAGGGTGGCTGCATAATCTCAGACACCTAAGCAGATAAAGGAGAACACCGATGGCAACCGACGAGAAAACCAAGATTTCTCCCCATGCGGGCGCGGACCAGCCCAAGAATCCATACGGCGGAGGGCCGAGCAAGGGCCTGCAGTTCCCGCCATACTACCAGCCAACGCCGTCCGTCCGGAGCCGGATGAACTACTTCCCCGGCAGTGAGACCCTCGGGCCGGACGAAATGCGGATCTCGTTCGTCGGCAGTTGCCCTTTCCCGCCCCGGCGAGACCAGGCCGGCACGTGTATCATGGTCGAACTGGGCAACGGCGACCGCTTCTTCTTCGACTTCGGCCCCGGCTGCGTCAAGAACATCCTCGCCATGGGAGTCCCGATACCGAATATTAACGACATCTTCCTTACCCACCTCCACGTGGACCACTATCACGACCTGTCCTACCTCATCCCATTTGCAGCGTGGGGAGGACGGTGGAAGCAGCCGCTGCGGGTCACCGGGCCGTCCGGGCGTACGGCGGACCTTGGGACCAAAGGCATGGTCAAGGGCATGAAGCAGATGCTCAAGTGGCACCTGGAAGCCTTTGACGCCTGCCCTATCGGGGACGGCTACGAGGTCGAGGTCAACGAGTTCGACTGGAAGGACGAGAACGGCATCTGCTACGACAAGAACGGCGTCATGATCCGTCATTGGAGGCGCTCGCATGCCAAGGACGGAGCCTCAGCCTACCGTTTGGACTGGAACGGCCTTTCGTTCGTGTGGACAGGTGACGGCCGGCCTGACAACCTGACGGCCAAGTACGCCAAGGGGGCTGATGTCTTTGTCACCGAGTGCCAGCCCGATTTGGCGCGCATCAACCAGCTCAAGTATGGGCTGCCCGAATTCCTCTTCAACTACACCGTGGACATCCACCATACGGTGACTTACGCAACGGGTTATCTCATCAAGCAGGTCAACCCGCGCTGCGGTATGGTCACCCACTTTGCGTTTGACAATGACACGCTCAACGAGACCAGCGCCGACGTTCGCGCCCACTGGGATGGGCTTTTCCTATACGGCGCTCCGGACGTGGTGGTCGTAAACGTGACCAAGGACGCAATCTGGCACCGGGAAGCTGCCCTTCCGGGATTTTCGGGCCAAGCCTTGCCGACTCCCACCCTAATGTTCGGCGATCCGCTGCCGATCGCTACGGGCAAGGGCATCGTCCCGCAGCCCAGGTTGCCGCGCGAGAAACAGCAGGAGCAACTAACGCGCGACCTCGAAATTGATCCACATAAGTACTATCCGCCGGACGTTTACCGCGAGCCGCTCACCAAGCTTGAGGACCCGCTGGAGGTCGATCTCCTCGAGTTGGCAAAGGTGATGGGAATTGATGTGAGTAAGTTCAAGAAATAGCGCTGTGG
>Ga0187862_10000733_pt1 | contig 36466 bp, 32 predicted proteins | sample June2016WEW_10_1_FD_133003 | JGI IMG/M metagenome (GOLD analysis project Ga0187862, IMG submission 133003) | Peatland microbial communities from SPRUCE experiment site at the Marcell Experimental Forest, Minnesota, USA - June2016WEW_10_150 | ecosystem: Environmental > Terrestrial > Soil >... | reverse complement strand
GAGTTGGTCCGGGTCTCCTACAAGCCCCACCTTTTTGTGATAGAAGTACTGGTGCATGTCTGTGATGATGTCCAGCAGGCGTCCCCGCTCGAGGTTGATCGAATCGGGGACGCTAACCCCCGCAACGGTCCTGAGCGTATCGATGAATGAGTCCGTTGCCCTAAGACCGATGGGCAGCTCGAGCAGCTCACAATGAACGTTGCATTTCACATCCAGGGCGCGGGCTGCCGGCCATGAAGCGGTCTGCCCAAGCGCAACGGTCGCCTTGCTCTCACCGGTGCTCATCAGGGCGCCGATTGTGACGCCGCCCTTTGGATACATGTCAAATTTCCCGGTTTGAGGGCGATTCAAAACATTGGAAGTGTCCGGGAAAATAACCGCCCTGATACCCAGTTCGCAGGCAATCCTTCTGATCTCTTCCATGTCCGAGGGCTCTACATATCCGGGAATGATGTTGATCTGCTCCGACCGCTTCCCGTTGGACGCGGAAAAATAACTCACCATGGCTTTCGTCATATTCGCAAAGCCGGTTACGTGCGATCCGACATAGCTCGGCGTATTGGCGTGAATGACGAACTTGCCTTTGGGTATCTTTCCCTCGGCTTCCGCTTTTCGCGCTATCTGCGGGATATCGTCTCCAATGGTCTCCGACAGGCAGGTGGTGTGGACGGCTATGACGTCGGGATCGTAAACCGTAAAGATCGTATCTATCGCCTGCACGAGATTGGCCTGCCCGCCGAATACGGATGCCCCTTCGGTAAAAGAACTGGTTGAGGCCATGACCGGTTCCTTGTAGTGCCGGGTGAGGGCGCTGCGGTGGTATGCACAGCACCCCTGTGAGCCATGGCTGTGAGGCAGGCAGCGGTGAATGCCCAGCGCGGCGTACATCGCCCCGATCGGCTGGCATGTTTTCGCCGGATTTATCGTGAGGGCGTTTCTTTCCCTGACTTCTTTAGGTGTATGTCGAAGCAGCATGAGGTTATTCTCCCTTCCGCCGATCACTGGCACGCATAGGTTGCGGCCAGTTCGGGATTTGTCTGCCAGGGCGCTTTGAGATACGACCATACTTTGCTGTTCACCATGCGGTCGATTTCCTCGTAAAAGTTTATCGCTCCTTTAAACCCTGCGTAGGGACCACCCGAATCGTAGCTGTGGAGCTGCTTCATCGGGATGCCTTTCTTCTGGATGGCGTACTTTTCCTTGATCCCTGCGCAAAAAATCGCAGGCTTATAGATCTCGATCATTCTTTCTGTTTCATACTGGCTGATATCGTCTATGACCAGGGTCCCCTCGGCCATTTGGGCCATCATTCCTTCATAGTCCTTGAACAAGAAACCCTTTGCGGCAAGCTCTTCGATTTGCTCTGCGCTCTTCCTGGGGCGGTATCTTTCCGGGTCCGGAAGAACCTCCAGCTCTTCGATGTTTCTACTGTCTGCGTCAATCTTTATGTCGGGCAAGACGCGCCGGCCCTCGTAGTCATCTCTGTGAGCGAACTCATAGCCCGCGGAAATCGTCTTCATGCCGATCTCCGCAAAAAGGTCCTGGTAATGGTGGGCGCGGGAGCCTCCGACAAAGAGCATGGCGAGTTTTCCTTCACAGCGCTCCCTGACTTCGGCCTGAACTTTTTCCACCTCCACCATCTCCGTAGCTATGACCTCCTCCACCCTGTCGATAAGCTCCCGATCGTCGAAATACTTTGCGATCTTGCGCAGGGACTTTGCAGCGGATTTAGCACCTATGAAGTTGATCTTTATCCAGGGAATCCCGAATTTTTTCTCCATCATCTCGGCGACGTAATTAATGGACCTGTGGCACATGATTGCGTTCAGATCGGCGGTGTGCGCGCTTGCGAACTGGTCGTAAGTGGAGTTGCCGCTGAACGTAGCCACCGGGGTGATCCCGCATTTTTCCAACACCCGGTCGATCTCGAAGGCATCGCCGCCTATGTTGTACTCTCCGAGCATGTTTACGCGGAACTTGCCTTCCTTCGCCGTATCATCAAGCCCCACAACATGCTTGAATATGCCGTTGTTAGCTATGTGGTGGCCTGCCGACTGGCTTACTCCCTTGTAGCCCTCACAACTGAAAGCGAAGATGTTGATCCCAAGCTTCTCTTTCATCTCCTTTGCCACGTTGTGAACGTCGTCTCCGATCAGTCCGACCGGGCAGGTGGAAAAGATACTGATGGCCTTGGGCTTGAAGATGTCGTAGGCTTCCTGGATTGCGGCCCTGAGCTTTTTTTCGCCCCCGAATACGATATTCTCGTCCTGAAGGTCCGTCGAAAAGCAGTAGGTCATGAAATTTGGGTCTTCGGCAGTAGGCGGCCTGGTCTGATTTCGCCTGGTAAGCCAACTGTAGAATCCACACCCGATCGGGCCGTGAGTGAGGTTTACGAAATCCCTGGTCGGCCCCAGCACCACCCCCTTGCAGCCGGCATAAGCGCATCCGCGCTGGGTTATTATGCCGGGAATTGCGCGGGAATTAGCCGCTATTTCAGGCACTTCCCCCTCTTTGTTTATGACGATCTGCTTCGCTCGTTTGCGGGCGACTTTGGTCGGGTACGCGGCAATCAGTTCTTTTTTTACGGCATTCGGGTCGATTGTGTCGACCTCGAGTGCCGCTCTTCTATCGATCATTGCAGCCATTGGTTTCTCCATTTTGGGCAAAAGGCTGTTAAAGCTCGTCGAGTACAGTCTCGCCCCATTCTCCGGTCCTGACACATACGGAGTCCAGGACAGGGGTCACGAAAATCTTGCCGTCCCCCGATTTCCCTGTGCGGTTGACCCTGATTATCGTATTTACAGCGGTATCGACCAGGTTGTCAGGCAGGACGATGAATATGAGCCTTTTCGGAATCAGGCGCTGAGAGTGTCCGAGCTGGGCTACCGCTTCCTCGTAGCCTTTCTCGGCCCCTTTCAACAGTGAGTAATCGACCAGACCCTTTCCTCTGCCTAACGCATCCCTAGCGGTCATAGAGGAGATTCCCGCGTCAGAAAGGGCCTTTTTCGTCTTGTTCATCATGTTCATGCGGACAATGGCCATTACCTCTTTCATAGCGCTACCTCTTCAATTTCGCCTGAAGACATCTCCTTGATCCCGGAACTGATCGTGTAAACCTCGTGTACTGGAGAGACGAAAATCTTCCCGTCTCCGTATGCGCCCTTTACGCCGGTCCTGGCGGCCTCGATGACGGTCTTGATCACATAGTCCTTGTCCTGGTCCTCCACGACGGTGAGCAGCAGCTCTTTCGGGATTTCGTCGTAAGTGATCTCTCCGATTTTTATCCCGCGCTGTTTGCCTCGGCCGACGACCGAGACTTTGGTCACCGCCGGAAATCCTGCCTCCATAAGCGCGGCAAGAACATTATCAACCTTTTCCGGCCTCACAATCGATTTGATCATTATCATGGCGAATCTCTCCTTACCCTTTTTTAGCCACTCTTATCCGGCCAGCCCGTGCTCGATGAGAAGCTTTTCCAACTGATCCGTGTGCATCGGTTTGGGAATGACCTGCAGCTCGTTTTTCTCGATCTTTTGCGCCAGGGTCCTGTATACATCGGCCTGGGAATGCGCCGGATCGAATTCGATTACAGTCTTGCGGTTGATTTCGGCCCTCTGGACCATGTTGTCCCTCGGCACGAAATGGATCATCTGGGTCCCCAGCTTCTCCGCGAACGCGTCGATCATGTCGCGCTCGTTGTCAACTTGCCTGCTGTTGCAGATAAGCCCACCAAGCCTGACGCCCCCTGCTTCGGCGAATTTGACGATGCCTTTGCAGATGTTGTTTGCCGCATACATGGCCATCATCTCGCCCGATACCACTATGTAGATCTCCTTTGCCTTTCCCTCGCGGATGGGCATGGCGAAGCCGCCGCACACTACGTCACCCAGGACGTCGTAAAAAACGTAGTCCAGTCCGAGGCTTTCGGAGTAAGCCCCGAGCTGCTCGAGCAGATTGATCGACGTAATGATTCCCCGGCCGGCACAGCCCACGCCCGGTTCAGGACCTCCGGATTCCACGCAGATCGTTTCGCTGAAACCGACTTTTCTGATGTCGTCGAGTTCTACGTCCTCGCCTTCCGTGCGTAGAGTGTCGAGCACGGTCTTCTGAGAAAGTCCTCCCAGCAGAAGCCTCGTAGAATCAGACTTGGGATCGCATCCCACAACCATGACCTTTCTGCCCATTTCCGCCAGCCCAGCCACAGTGTTCTGTGTAGTGGTGGACTTTCCGATACCGCCTTTGCCGTAAATGGCAATCTTTCTCATTGGAAACCTCCTGTCGAATAGATACGGTTGTCTGTCTATAGAGCAGGAGGTGTGCCAGAAGGGATTGGTTTGGGATAACGGACTATTATTACAGGATAAATTGATTACAGACCGACGTAACCCATGACTTGCTCCGGGGTGAAAACCTCACAAAAGGGTAAGGTATACTCACAAAAATGTAGGGTATTCAGCAGCCGCGACGCTTAAATGGATGCGCCCAAACTCCATGAGTTTCAGCTTGCATTGACACGGTCTATGGACACTGACTATTGATTTATTCCGTGGCTCGACTGGGTTCTTACCCTGAACTGGCCGCCGTACTGCACTTGGGGGTCGGAGAAACTGCTGTCGTTGGATTTGCTGTCGTAGGAACTGTTGTCGTAGAAACTGCTGTCATTGGACTTGCTGTCGCTGGATTTGCCAGCGTTGGAACTGCTGACGTTGGATTCACTGTCGTTGGAACTGCTGACGTTAGAACTGTTGTCGTTCGCACTGCTAACGTTGGAACTGCTCACGGTGGATTTACTCTCTAAGTTGTGCCCGGTGGTGGTGCAGGCCGCCGTTAAAATAATCAAAAGGACAAGAAATAGCGCCTTAACCAGTGCCCGCATTGACGTCCTCCTTTTTTGCTCATTCCAACTGCGAACGGGTATCCGGGGCAGATGGCTGACACCGGAAAACCCGATTTGCGATTCCGCTCTTCAAGCGTTCACTTATATCGGTAACTTTCGAAACGCATTTCAATATATAATCAGTACCCTCCGATGTCACGTGATAATTGGTCACGGCCTTTAGCAGGCCGGATCCGGTTGGGAGAATCAGAATGCCTTGGGCCTCCAGCATCTCCCAGAGGAACTGGGGAGTCATGCTCTCCCGGTTTACTCCGATGAAAACCCCTTAGGGTCAATTCAGAAATATACTGCATTCATTTTAACCATCTGATATTATGTCGAAAGTCGTCAGAGGGAGGAAAAGCTGCATGCGCGCAGACTGAACGCTCTGATGAACCAGCCTATGGCGTCCGCCGTGGATATGCAAATGCAGATGAAGCAGGCGCACTGGGTCGATAACCAAACTTTTCTGAGGAACTGGACGACATGAGCACGAAATCAAAGGCCTATCTCGTGGGTGGCGGCATAGGGTCCCTGGCCGCTGCCGCCTTCATGATCCGCGACGGCAGTCTACCCGGCGGAAATATTTCGATCCTCGAAGCGGCGCCCATCCCGGGTGGAAGTCTGGACGGCTCCGGAGACCCCGCCGGCGGGTATTCGATGCGCGGCGGACGCATGTTGACAACCGATAACTACGAATGCACCTGGGATCTTTACAAATCGATTCCCTCAGTGCACAACGAAGGCAAGACGGTATTCGATGAAACCGTGGAGTTCAATGAGAAGCACAAGTCGAATTCGATGGCGAGGCTGGTTAACAGGTGTCGCGCGAAGGTCCCTGTGACTTCGATGGGGTTCTCCATGCAGGACCGTATCGAATTGCTGAAAATCAGCAAAGCCGACGAAGATGCGTTGGCCGCAAGTTGCATCAACGACTGCTTTTCGCCCGGGTTCTTCGAGACTGAATTCTGGTACATGTGGGCCACCACATTCGCCTTCCAGCCTTGGCACAGCGCCGTTGAGTTCAAGCGTTACCTGCGCCGTTTCATGCTTGAGTTTTCCCGCTTTGAAACTCTTGCGGGCGTCAAGAGAACCATCTACAACCAGTACGACTCCCTGGTTCTACCCTTGCGGGCCTGGCTCGAAGCCCAAGGAGTCCGTTTGGTCACTGATTGCAAGGTGACTGACCTCGATCACAAGACCGAAGACGAAAAGTTCGTCGTGACCGGCATCCATTGTCTGCGGCAGGACAAAAGTGAAGTGATCGCCGTGAATGACGGCGACTTTGTTTTCATACAAAACGGCTCAATGACAGATGCCTCCAGCCTCGGTTCGATGACGAGCGCGCCCGGAAAGCTGACCAAAGTAGACAGCGGTGGTTGGATTCTGTGGGAAAAGCTGGCGGAGGGCCGACCGCAGTTTGGCAATCCTGCGGCCTTTAACAGTTGCATCGCTCAGTCTTGTTGGGAGTCCTTTACTATCACGCTGAAGAACCCGGCATTCTTCGACAAGATGATTCAATTCAGCGGGAATCAGCCGGGCACCGGTGGGCTGGTGACGTTTAAGGACTCGAATTGGCTGATGTCCATTGTGCTGGCCTATCAACCTCACTTCCCGAACCAGCCTGCCGACGTGCAGGTGTTCTGGGGATACTCGCTGTTTCCGGACCGGGTCGGCAATTTCATTCCGAAGCCGATGGACGAGTGCAATGGCGCGGAAATTCTGCGGGAACTCTGCGGTCACCTGCGATTCGATCCGGAGACCGTTGAATCTGCCAACTGCATTCCTTGCAGAATGCCTTACATCACCAGCATGTTCATGCCCCGCATACACAGTGATCGCCCGCTGCCGGTGCCTCGCGGATCAAGGAACCTCGCATTCATCAGCCAGTTCGTCGAAATTCCGGATGACGTCGTCTTTACGGTGGAGTATTCGGTGCGAGCGGCCCAGATGGCCGTCTACGAGTTGTTTGGTATCGACCGCAAGATCCCGCCCATAACGCCGCACGACAAATCACTTCGAGTGCAGCTTAATGCGTTGATCAAGGCGTTTAAGTGATGATTTACCAATTTCCCGGGGATGCTCACTATTGGAGCAGACAGCGCCGAAAATTTCGAGGACTTCGCATGCCGCAGGCAACCGCTAGACGTAAAGTGGAAACTTGAGCCCTTTGCGCCTTTTAATCGCTTCCAGCAATCCGGCTGTCCCCGTCATCATATTGTCTCCAAGGGGCGCACCGAAAGAGACCGGGAGTTTTGAATTTTCGACCAGCCGCCGCTTTGGGCCCGTTGCGACAATAAGTTCGACAGCTTCGAACCCTAAAGCTTTCCTGATGTATGCCCCATGACCTCCTTCGGCAAGGACTTGCCGATGGACCAGCTTACCTTCAGCCAGATCAACCAGAAGGGATTCCAGTTTTTCCAGGCTGAGGTCCCGCGTATGGTACTCTACAAGGCCGGCAATCTCATCGCCTTCCATAGCTGCGCAGACAGTATGCGAGGTAGCGATGTCGAGGACGATGAATCTTCTTTTTCCCCTTAACTGAAAGTCCATCGATGCGCCAATTATGGCCGCAATTCCGCTGTCCATGACATAAACTTCAGCGCAGGGAAGACCCGAGGCTGTTTCAGCGATAGATTTCAGACGATTCAAAAAGGGAGGGACGCTTCCCTTTTCATAAAGCAAAGATTCCGGTAAGGGCGTCCGGTCGAGGGCCGTTTTAATGATTTCATGCCGAAAGTCCAGATGGGATTTCCCTTCTGGAGGCAGGCCATGGTCCTGGGCGCACACGCCAACAACATCGAATTCGAACGGAACTCCAAAACTCGCTACTATGCTCTCTAAATGTTCACGCGGAAAATCACATAGTCTTAAGGATGTATACTCTCCTGAACCGGCAATCGTTGTGGCTTGCGAATCTTCGATAATTTCGAGACCGGCGTTGCGGATTCGCTCGGGGTTGTGGCTAAGGGTCCGGGCAGCCGAGCCGGAAATCATTACGCGGGCTTCTCGAGCATGCCTTGAAAGGACATCGAGAAGAGCGCCTCCCCCCATTTCAACTCCGGTTATCAGGAGGTTTCCGGAAACGCTTTGCGCCTGCTCGGCCAGGTAAAGCACCGGGGATCTCACTACAGCCTTGTAATAAAGACCTGACCGGTCGTCATAAAAAAGAACGTCCAATGTCCCGGCGCCCACATCCAGAAGCAAGAATCTACTCAATTCAATCCTTCTAATACTGTTATAATCTCTATGCTCTGCGGTTCTCGCTCCCCGTTTCCTGCTTCTAATCCTTGAGAAGGTCCGCCTTGTCCGTCTTCTCCCAGGGCAGGTCCAGGTCGAGCCGTCCTACGTGGCCGTAGACCGCGAGCTGCTGGTAGAACTGTCCCTGGTTCATGGCCGGAAGCCTTCTCAACCGGAAATCCCTGACTATGGCGGCCAGGCGGAAATCGAAATGTTTCTGGAGAAGTGAAGTCATTTTCTCCTCAGGGATTTTGCCTGTCCCGAAAGTCTCCACCTGGACGCTTTCGGGATGCGAGCGGGAGATCGAATAGCTCAACTGCACCTCGCACTCATCGGCCAATCCCGCCGCTACCAAGTTTTTGGCGGCGTATCTTGCGGCGTAGGCTCCCACCCTGTCTATACGAAGCGGGTCTTTTCCGCTCAGAGCGGCCCCACTGTTCCTTGAGTAGTCGCCGTAAGTATCTATGGCGGTTTTTCTCCCGGTGAGGCCTGAGTGAACCGAAGGGCCCCCAAGGTGAAAAACGCCCTCCGGATTTATGAATATCTCGGTTAGGCGGTCAGGCCGGAGCGGCTCGTCCCGGAACACATGCTCGACAACGGCTTCACGAATATCGGCCCTGAGCTTGCCCAACTCGGGCTTTGCGGCATCTTTCTGGCTGGCCGTGATGGTAATGCTGTGAATGCGAGAGGGGTTCCGGTCCCTGTATTCGATTCCGACGTCGGTTTTAGCTTCCGGACAAAGGTAGGGCAGAATTTTTTCTTTTGCCGCTTCCGCCATCCGCCTCGAGAGTTTATGGGCGAGCCAAATGGGCAGGGGCATCAGCGCAGCGTTCTGGCGGCATGCGAACCCGAATGTGGTAACCTGATTTCCGGCCGGTATTGCCTCGATCTGCTTCGAGGTAAGCTTTCTTTCATCAAACCGGTAAACCTGGTCGAGGGAAAGCTCCTTTATGCTCGTCAGCACGCTGGAAGTTCTCGTGTTGAAATCAGCGCCCTGGTATCCAACCCTTCCGATCACTTTGCGGGCAATTTCGGAAAGACTAAAGGCGGCTTGCGAAGCGAATCTTGCCGCGATGAAAACTATCGAGGCGGAGAGCGCACACTCGGCGATTATCCTGGAGTAGGGGTCCTGCTCCAGGAAGTGGTCTACTATGGCATCGCTGATGATGTCGCAAAGCTTGTCCGGGTGCCCCTCCGTCACCGATTCCGACGTAAGCATGAAGTTATTTTTCATCTCTTTTGCCCCTTGAGCCTCTTGCGAAGCTTCCGCGAGATTCTGCTATAACGTTTTGGGACATGCTTCATTATTTTCCGCATCCTCACGTTTGCCTTTACCCTTAGTCGCCTCGTTTACAAGGAGCGGCAGGATCGCGCTGATCCCGATTATGGCATGATCGATGAGGCTTAAAGGCGCGATCCCGAGAAGACTGGAAAGCCCCGGGACGACAGAAGTGAGCAGTTGCAGGCCGAGCGAGCCTCCAAGCGCCAGGGTTAGATACTTGTTCGGAGGGAGCTTCTCCTGGTCATAGATGCTCACTTCTTCTGAGCGGCAGCTTATGGCGTGAAGCAACTGGGAGATGGTTAGACTCTGAAAAGCCATCGTGGATGCCTTCGGTCCAATCCCGTAACGGGCCAGACCAATCCCATAGGCGCCAAGGGTTGCAAGGCTGATTACGCTTGATTCGATCCCTATTCGCTTGAAATCCTGCCTCCCTATTATCGGCTCTTTGGGGTCGCGAGGCGGCCGCTCCAATATGCCGGGCTCCGGAGACTCCAAAGCGAGGGCGAGGCTGGGGAAGATATCGGACATAAGGTTTATCCAGAGAAGCTGCATGGCGCTTAGCGGATAACCCATACCGGTCGCGCCTGCCACGAACATCACGATGATTTCGCTGAAGTTGGTCGAGAGGAGAAAATGCAGTGATTTTTTTATATTGTCGTGGATTGCCCTCCCGTGGCCGACTGCCAGGACCATCGTTTCCAAATTGTCGTCTTCGAGCACCACGTCGGCTACCTGCCGTGCGACGTCTGTACCACTGTGGCCCATGGCGATTCCGATATCGGCAGCCTTGAGGGCCGGTCCGTCGTTTATGCCGTCGCCGGTCATTGCCACTATCCTTCCGGCATCCTGAAGGGCCTGAACTATCTGCAGCTTATGGGCCGGACTGACCCTGGCGAATACGTGCACTCTTTGCGAAAGAGCCCTCAATGCTCTTGAATCGATGTCGGTAAGGCTGGTCGAATCAAGGATTTCTATTGACATTTCCCGGCTCAGGCCCAGTGCTTTTCCGATTGCATACGCGGTCGGGCTCTGGTCGCCCGTCAGCATTATGGTGTCTATCCCGGCGCAGTGGAAGCGCGCGACCAGATCCCTCATACCAGGACGAAGCGGGTCCGCCATGCCGATAAGCCCGACCCATGTCAGACCGCTGAGTCTGTCCAGGATCTCTTCGTCTTCGGAGGACTGGGATGCAAATCCAAGCACGCGGAGCGCTTCGCCCGCCATGCGATCGTTCTCGATCTCGATTTTCGAGATGTCCTGCTCGCCGATCGGCAGCTTTTGACCCCCAACAAGCTGTGTGTCGCACATGGCGAGAACTTCCACCGGGTTTCCTTTTAAGGCAAGAAGCCTTTCGTTGGTCCCGGCGATGTGGATGGTGGACATGAAATGGCGGTCTTCGGCGCGGAATCTGGTCTTGATTCTGGGATAGCGCTCGTTAACCTCCGCTATGCTGAGACCGGTACGAACAGCGAATTCGAGCAGCGCTTTTTCGGTAGATGAACCTTGATCTGCATCTTCTCCGCTTACTTCCCCACACAGGATACAGATTCTGGCCAGTTGCAGGAGCTCCGGGTTGTTGCGCGGGCTGATTTTTCTGCTGCCCTGGAAAAATCCGTCCTGTTTCAGCTCAGTCGTATGATTTCCGGAAAATATTCTAATTACCGACATGCGGTTTTGGGTTACGGTTCCGGTCTTGTCAAAACAGATCGTCTGAACTTCTCCCAGCGTTTCCACTGCTTCCAGGTCCCTGATAATTACCCGGTGGGCGTTCAATTTGCGGATGCCCAACGCCAGGGTCGTGGTGGCGACTGTCGGAAGCCCCTCGGGGACGGCGGCTACGGCAAGAGAAATGGTCGTTTTGGCAATGAGCGCAAGTGCTGTGCGCCTTATCACTCCCGTCATAAAAACAAGCGCGCACAGGGCCCCGCTCAACCACACCATTTGGTTGCCGATAATATTTAATTGTTTTTCCATCGGGGTCTGCGGGGCAACGGTTTCGCCGATCATCGCCTGAAGCTTTCCTATCTCAGTGAGGCGCCCTGTTGCGACCACTATCCCGCGTCCCTGCCCTCCGGTAACGAGCGTGCCCATATAGACGATGTTTTTGCGGTCGGCGATCGGGATATCGGCTTCTTCAATCACTTCGACCTCTTTGAGCACAGGGATGCTCTCGCCGGTCAGACTTGATTCATCGACCCTTAGGCGGGCGGCATCCAGGACTCTGCAATCGGCGCCGACGTATGTTCCAGGCTCAAAGATCATCAGGTCTCCGGGGACCAGATTACGGGCGTCTATTCGCTTCCTGACCGCGTCCCGCACCACAACCGCCGATGGATGCATCAGAGTCTTGAGAGAGGAGATCGTCCTTTCTGCCTTATCTTCTGTTACGAAGCCGATTGAAGAATTAATTGCCACCACGGTCATTATTGCGACTGCATCAACGATTGCGCCCGTAAGGAGGGAAATCCCGGCGGCAACGCCGAGCAGAGCGACCGGCAGAGAAGTCAACTGATTGAGAAAAATCTGGAATTTCGATCTGCGTGGTGCTTCCGGAAAGCGATTAAGACCAAATGCTGCAATCTTTTCGTGGGCGACCTCACTTGAAAGCCCTGCCTCTGCCGATCCTCCGCAGGCCGCCACCACAGCCTGAACACCGATTGTGTGCCAGGGGCGCTCGCATGTCAGACATCCAATACCGGATGGCGCATGTCGAATGCCGGACGGCAGGGCCTGCCCCGGACCTGATCCGGGGACCGCATCCGTGATTTCGACGCTACGCATGGCGGGCAGGGCGGCGGGGCTGCCGGCCGAAATCTCGACGGCCCGCCCGGCCACCAGCGGGTCCGGGTGGATGGCGGGCGCCGGAGGATGGCGCTGAGAGCGGTTTTTCTGCGCCCCCTTATCAGCGATATCCGACCTGCCTAAACAATTGCTGACTTCGGATTCGTAATATTGATTGAACTCAGAAACGGCTTTTTCGACCAAAGACTTGATATGGCCAAGTGTTGCCCCGGAATCATAGCGGACCAATACCGCTGAGGTAAAAATGTTTGCGCCCGCGCTGATTACAGCGGGGTCGGCGCCAAGCCTCCGCTCGAGGTGGTGCTTTAGAGAATCGCAGCGGTAGAGCTCTTTTATCCTGAATCTCGCTCTGCCGGCTATAGCGGCGTGCAAAGTCTCGACCACGGCGAATTCCTGCCCGGTGAACAGCCCTCTCATTTATCCCGGCGCGGAAGGGCCGCCCCGGCGACGTCCTTGGCACCGGAAACAACGCCCGTCAAAATAGCGCGCACCGCTCTTACCACGTTTTCCCCTAAAGATCCGGTCGCCTCAATGGCCCCGTTTACAGCGGCCTTGGCGACTTCATTGACGTTTCCGCCGAGTTGTACAGCGGCCTCAACGATTCCTTCAACCGTTCTTTTGGCAACGACGGCGACATCCGCCCCGACATCGGCGGCCCCCTTCACGGCGTCTCCGGCAGTCTGGGCTGCAGCGCCAACAACGTCGCCTCCGACCTCACTTACGCCGAGAATTATCCCCTTTGCTATGCTTTTGGTCCCGTTAAGAAGACCTGAGCCGGTTTGCTGCGCGGCCGAGATCGTTCCTTTGACAACGTCGCTCGCCACTCCAACCGCCTCGTTTGCAACTGCCCCGGTCGCATTTAACGTATCCGAGATCGTCTTTCGCGCCAGATCCACCAAGCCCGCCTCGACCTGGTTAATTATCTGAAAACCGCTAATTATGCCATCCTTTATCGTTTTCTGTGCACCCTCGTTGCCTTTGGCCGGAGCGTTCCGTGCTAAGGCAGATTCACCCTTTTTCTTTTCAGCGGGGGCGTCCTGTGCTGAAGCAGATTCGCTCTTTTTCATTTTTCATCTCCCATGTTTTTCCCGGCCCACCCGGCCATCATTCGGGGAGAGGCCTGAGGAAGAAATATAAATTCCGTACTGGAATAGAGCGCGCAGGACCGGATATAGCATAGCATTCCCTGTGCTTATCAGGCCATTGTTCCGGGAACTTTTCATCCCGGGTTTTTCAGAAGCGCTGCGGGAAATGATTGGTTCATCAGGCGTTTGAGCCATCCTCGGCGCCTGATAGCGGTGCGGAGGTCTGTTGCCTTCTTTCCTCAGCGAGTTCCGCATGAGCTTCCGCAGCCAGGTCCTCCACCGATTCCTTTGCCTCGGCAATCAACTCTGCGGTTTTTTCAAACAGGAGGATGGCGCTTTTTATCGTTGCCTTGGCCACCGGCTTCACTACGGCTGCCACCGCCGGAGCGATCGCAGGCGCCAGGATCAGTACTCCGAGACCAATTGCCAGACCTGTTCCCATCTTTAATCCATTATCAAAAAAAGCCATCTGCCACCTCCTGAATTACTCGCGTAAATCGGCCCCCAACTTAACCGGAACTGCAACGTGCCTATATCCATATTGAAAAGATGTATTTTAATACAATTGTGTTTACTCAATGGCTCAGGCCGCTACTCTTCGGCGGCCGGTCCTCCAGGCGTGCATTTGTCCTCCGGAGCGTTAAGCTTAATGTAGGACTCTAACGCGAAGTAGGCAAGCAGATACCAGGGCGCACCCCCGATCTGAAGGCCTTGCCTGGCGAGTTGCAAAACGGCAAGCGCACCGAATCCGAGCGGTACCAGCAGGTTTAAATTCAAAAGGCCTCTGGTACTCAACCCCAGATGCTTCTCGAGGTCTGAAACCGCATCGGCCAGCGATGTTGCCGAGGTTTCGACACCCGCTGCCGCCAACAATATTACGCCCGTATCCTGCAGCCTTGCCTTGATATCTTCGAGCGCCTGTTCATTGTGGTGGATGATGAGGGTGCCGGTGTTTAAATTGGCCTGGACGCTGCTGACCTGCGGAGATGCTTCGAGTACCTTGGCAATCCGGGCCATTTCTTTTGGCTGCCGCCTTTCGCGCGACAGCCTGATTCGGGTGCGCCTGCCCGTGCTGGACACGATTTGTGTATGGTCGGACATGAAGACTCAAATCCTGTATCAAAAAATTGAGAAAAAAGATAAGCTACTCGTTACAATATGTTTCCGGTTGTGTGGTGTCAAGCTAATTTGCGGGACATGATATTCGACATAAAGGGCAGGTCAAAAATGTTGGAGGAGACCAGAAACAAAGCTGTTCTTATAGACAGGTTGATTGAGCTTGCCGGACAAACGCAAATCTCCCACCACATTCAGGGGCGCATCAGGCTTAAAGTGAAACTCTCCGGGTTGTTTCTCGCACAGGAACTCGAAGCCGAGGACCTTAAGAAATGCTTTATGGGCATTGTGGATGTCAGAACCAACGCGGCTGCACGGTCCATAGTCATCAGCTACGATGCGGGGGCAATAGCTCCGGATCTTTGGCAGCGCCTGGTCAACTGCAAGAAAGAACCATCGCTCAGAAGCTCGGTCAAGGAAGAACTGGAGAGGCTTTCAAGGCCGGAACTCGAGCACTGTGGCACCTGACAACTTTAACACGATCTGCTGTCTTTTTCCGATGGTGCCGGTTCTCGACCGGGCATCGAGCGGGTTATGACTCTTTAAGAAAACTTCCTGTAACCCTCAAAACTTCAAATCCAAGCTAAATGTTTGAAAATCGTACGGATAATGTAACACTTCCGTAACATTGGGGAGCTATCCTACATTCCGTGAGGGAAAATACCAACCAAGGAGGTGTAGCATGAGCTATTATTGCCACAGCACTCCGGGGAGACTCAGAATCAAAACACCGATTGTCAAGCAGAACCCCGTGGAAGTAGAGAAAGTCAGGGGTATGCTTGAATCGCTCTCTGGAGTCGATGCCGTTTCCATTAACGCTCTGACCGGAAGCATCACGATCAATTATTCCGATTGCGAGACGGATTCGGAGTCGATTTTGAGTATTCTCGAGGAAAAGGGTTATTACAGGATTTCATCGTTAGAGGATCAGGAGCACCCTATCGAGACCGCAGTGTCGAAGGTCGGAACGACTGTAGGCAAGGTGCTGGTGGGGGCTTTCGTCGAAAAAGCCTTTGAAGGCTCGATGCTCTCATTCCTTGCGTTGCTGGTTTAATCGGATTCGGCCCCTGGCCCATTTTGTCCGAACGGCATTTTTGCAACTGTTTTGAGCGGAGCTCCGTAGAGGTGAATCTTCCATATCTGGAGAAACCTTTTCGGCGCCGAAAGGAATCTTGTCCCGCGCAACCTGCCTAAATCACTTCAGCAGTAAAAACTCCATCCCAATCGTCAGAAAACAGGAAACACCTAACAAATTATTTGCAATCCTCTGAGATTAACCGTCAACAGAGGGGATACGCTTCTTGATCCACCCCACGGCGCTCATCTATTCCATGTCTCAACTCTTTACAATCCAATCTTCTCCCATCTCGACCGGTGGTGTATTCGCTAATGACCCAGGGTCACCCCTTCCCGGTGTCTCCGCGTCCCCCGGTGGAGGCATCCCGGACTATTCCATTGTGCTCCCGGGATGCCGCCGAGGGGAAAAATACCGGACGGGTGAGAAGTTTAGACCACACCGGCCTGCCGCAGTTCTTCCAGCCGCGTTTTGCCTATTCCGAGGTATTTCTGGTAGATATAGCCGTTGTCCGCGCCGATGGGCCTGCAGACCCACTTGATGCGGCCGGGCGTAAGCGACATCGCTTTGAACGACGAGTTCTGAATGAATATCTCCCCGTAAACAGGATCATCGGTTACATAGAAAGTCAATCGATCATGCCAGTGTTCCCTTTGCACAACTTCCTTGGGTGACTCGAGGCGCCCTACGACCACCGTTCCTTTGCGGTCAGGTTTTTTCATGTACGACCCGACAACGCGCAAGATCTCCTCGGCCGTGTATTTGGATGTAAAAGCCTCGATCTGATGCTGTATGTCAGGCTGGTTCCGGGGATTGAGGCGCTCCTTAATGGTCGGATACTGGGCGAAAAGCTCCGGGCGGTTGATGATTTCGCAAAGCGCAGCCCAGTTGGGATCGGTGAATCCGGAGATGAACGTATAGCCGTCCTTGCATTTTACATAGGTGTAAGGAAAAACCGCGTAGTCATAGTTTCCGGCGCGCGGCATGAGGTTATGAGACATGTGATAATATTGCATGGCATAATTCGAGATGGCGATGAGTCCTTCGGGAGGCGAGCAGTCCACTAACTGACCCTGACCGGATTTCCTTTTGTAGTACATCGCCGTCATGATTCCAAAGGCTGCCCAGGCACCCCCGGCATACCATCCCATCCAGTTGCCCTGTTTCAAGGGCCGCTTGTATTCGGGAGGGACCTCTGGATCGAGGTCCGGCTCTCCCGTAATGGACATGATGACGCCTCTTGCCTGGTTGGTGATGTCGTAATCCGGCTGATTGCCGCACTTTTCGGCATCTTTTCCAAACTGTCCGTAAACGTAAATCGGGCAATAGATCAGCCCGGGGTTTTCCACCGCGAGCTGCCGATAGCCGACGCCTCGTTCGTCAAGATAGCCGGGCTTAAAGGTTTCGATCACCACGTCGGCTTTTCGGGCAAGTCTTTTGAATATATTTGCCCCTTCTTTTGTCGTTATATCCAATGTCACGTGGAACTTGTTCCTGGCTTCAGTTAAGTAAGCCAGTCCGGAGTCTTTGACCATCATCCCGTAGGGACTCATTTTACGTGCGATATCCCCTCCGGGCGATTCCACCCGGATCACTTCGGCCCCTAGTTCTGACAGGATCGAGGAGGCAAAAAGCCCGGCGTAGCTCCCTTGGCTCGCATCTATAACCAGCATGTCATCGAGAGCTTCGGGTTTTTTGAAAATGTCCTCCGGGTTGGTCTCCTGGTGTGCCCACCTGGCGTATTCGGCGTTGGCCGCCATACCGATTATTTTTTTATCGTCCATGTCGTTCCTCCCGGCTCAAGAAAGTTTCTTTCCGCTTACCTCATCCCAATCCGATGGCGGACAATGAGACGGGATGCTTGGGTTCCACTTGAAAATAATCCCTTCCTCTTCGAGACTCTTGATGTCAGCCCGAGGCATACCCAGGATTTTGGTGAAGACATAATCGTTATCGAACCCCAGGGGCCTAGAGCTCCACTTCAGTCTCGACGGGGTCTCGCTAAGACGGGGGGGATAGCACTGCTGCACCATGTCGCCGTAGAGTGCGTCATCGTACTGCTGCATGGTTCCGCGCTCACGGAAATGTTGGCTGTGGTAGACATCGTTGGCGGAGAGAACGCGCGCGGCCGCGAACCCGAGCCTGTTGCCAAGTGCTTCGACCTGATCCACTGTCTTTTCAGCGGTCCATGCTTCAATCGTCTGCAGGATACCACGGGCATTTTCGTCTTTGAGGCGTTCAACCGGGTCGTGGAATTTTTCGAAGAGTTCGGCCTGGCCCATCGCCTCGCAAAGAGCCTTAAACTCCTCTTCAGCGAAAGCCGCCACTGCCACCCATCCGTCCGAGCACCTGAAAAGGTCGGAGGGACAGACAGCAAGGTCGCGGTTCGCGGAACGCTTTCGGTCCGTGCCGGTTTTATGTGTAAAGAGCCAGGTCCAATCGAGCCAGCGAATGACGTTTTCCACCTGCATGTAGTCGATGAACTGGCCTTGGCCCGTTCTTTCCCTGTAATTGAGAGCAGCCAAGATGCTGACAGCGCACATCAGACCGGTGATCCAGTCTGCGATCCACACACCGGATTTGATCGGTCCGCGCTCTTCGAACCCCGTGATTGGCGAAAGCGCTCCCATACTCTGGGCCACAGCGTCATACGATGTTCTTCCAGTCCAGGGGCCCCAACTCCCATAACCCGAGACGTGAAGCTGGATAATCCCCGGATTGACTTCCCGAAGTTCCTTGTAGCTGAGCCCCCATGTGGCCAATCTGCCCGGCGTGAGATTGTCGACGACAACGTCGGCCTTCTTAACCAGATCGAGAAAAATTTCTTTGGCCTTCGGGTTGTTCATGTGCATCCCCACCCAATACTTATTATGGTTCTCGATCTCCAGGCCCGGGGACATGTTTTTCCAGAAGAAGGCGTAAGGCGTTACGAACCTCATCTGGTCCCCCTTCTGGCCTTCGAACTTGATCACCTCGGCGCCGAATTCGGCAAGATAATCGCATGCCGCCGGGCCAAGGACGACGTAGCATACTTCCAGGACCCGAACGCCTTTGAGCGGTTCAGGTTTATCGAAAAGCTTCCCAACATCGTACTCCCTCTTTAAAAACTCGAGATAAGAACCGTCCTGTTTCATCAAGTAACTCCTTCCAGCCGTCCCCTGAAAAGGGGAAGCGGCTCGTCTCAGGTTTTCCGGCCAGTATGCTTTGCCTCAAGGCAAAGCCTGAAAGCTCCGGAGGGGCAAGCCCTTCAGATAACTTGGAAAAGCTGCCATGGCGCTCATCGGATGCGAGTCAGAAAAATCCTTATCACGATAAGTCCAGGTGCTAATCGCTCAATTGCAGTAAATGCCTGCGTGACAAGGCATGTTGCCGGAAACATTTTCACTCCGGCTGAAAGGAACTGGAACCCAGATAGAGCGGCGCAATGGCGAGGTCGTAATATCGGGTATTTAAGCAGATCGAATGAGAAACTTCTTATGGGACTTTTCCTTTTTGTCCCCGCACGAAGCCGACTGCATTTTCGGGGCCTTGGCAATTGGATAATATTAGATTGTGGCCCTGCAATTCAAACTATTTCTGCCGGGATCAGACCAGACTTATTTATCCGGATTAAAGTTAAAAATGTCCTTGCTGCGGCTTGCCAGCGCATTTAGGGGAAGTTAAAATTTAATTAAGCCTCCCTTCCTCTTCACGGGGTAGGGAAACAAAGTCAATTACAGCCGGTTGCCTTGAACAGACAGCCGGCTTCTTTTATTTTTCCCCGGGATTATGAGGGTCCCTCGGACAGAGTGATCCATGAAAATTTCTTCCCCAAAAATCTTTTCATGCCTTTCCGGTTTGCATTTCAAAGTACAGGCTTAACAAATAAAGTGTGAAGAACAAATTTGCAAGCCCCTTGCCTGCCAGCGCAAGTTCCTTGATATTTACATAAGTGGGCGAACGCACTGTAAAAAATCTCTAAAGTTTCAATATATCAATTCCGACGTATGTTAACGTAAGGCTTTGGAGGCGTATTGCTTTTTTACAAGCCATCAAAGCTCCAGATACTGTTCGGGGCCGGGAAAGCCGATTTCATCCAAATCAGGAATAAACCTTAAGAAAACATGTACGGGAGGGGAGACTATGAAACTTTTTTACACAGGATTGATTGCTGTTTTTTGCTCCGTTTTTCTCCTTAGCGCAATTCCCGCGCTGGCGGAACAAACCCCGGAGGAACTGGCCAAAGAATCCATGGAGGCACTCACGGCCAGTGCTTCGACCCCGGCAACGCCTCAGCAGGTCGTGGAGAAAGTGGAAAAGGCCGCCGTTCTTCTGCAAAAGGATGGCAAGGCGGCTTTCCCGAAATTCCAAGGGAAGGACAGCGAATTCATCTTTGGCGGCACTTACATCTGGGTTCACGATGCTGAAGGTAGTACTATGCTGATGCATCCGGTCATGCCACAGTTGGCTGGCAAGAGCAATGCCTCCATCAGAGATACCAACGGAAAATTCCTATTTGTCGAAATGAATGAAGCGGCCAAAAAGAAGGGGGCAGCCTGGGTGGACTATATGTGGCCCAAGCCGGGAGAAAAGACGCCTTCTCAGAAGCTTTCCTATGTGAAACAGATCAAAATTGACGGACAGGAGTGTATAGTCGGCTGCGGCATTTTTGGTGTGCCTGCTGAAGAAGTTACAAAACTGCTTGCCCAATGAATTGAAAGTCGAGGCTCGGGGGCGCCCTCTCTTGGCGCCCCGGTCAGTCTTCATGCAAGGTACCGCCCGGGAGTGAAAAACGATGAAGTTAAAGGTGGAAAATATCAGTCTCAACAAGAAGCTCTTCAGTTTTGCCGGGTTGACCTCTCTTCTTGTGCTGGCGGCTCTGGGGACGGGTGGTTTCTACTTTTTTAAAATAGTGAATGCCAACCTGCTGAAGGAAGACGTGGCCAAAACGGTTGAAACGGTGCTCGTAACCCGCGCGGCGGAAAAGACCTATCTGCAGTTTTTCAGGGCCGAGCTGAAACAGCAGTTTGAAGAAAAGGCGCAGAAGGTCAGGGAGAGGTTCGGAAAGCTTAGGTCTTCAACTGCCAACGAAGAATGGAAAAAGCAGGTCCTGGCTACGGAGAGCCATTTCGAAAGCTATGAAAAGCTGTTTCAGGAAATTGATGAACTCCATACCCGTCATAACAGCCTTAAGGAGGAGATGCTAAAACCTCTGCGCGTGGCCGAGGAAAAGCTGCGGAAGATACAGTCTGATCTCGAGGCGAAACAGTCCATGCTCCAAATTCAACAAGGTGAACCACTCTCCGATGCTGAATTCGGAGTCCTTAACGCCGTGAAGGACTGCAGGGATGCGTTCTTGCAATTGGAGGTCATCCAGCTTCAGTATCTACTGACCGGAGATCAGAAACTCATTCAGGAATATCAGAAGCGCTCCTCCGGAGAGGTTCAGGTCTTCACCACTGTTTTGATCGGTTTAGCGAAATCCTTTAAGAATCAGTCCTGGACGGATGCGACCGCCGGCGTCAAGGAGTCTCTGAACAAATTTACCGGTCTGATCGATCAGTCCCAGCAGTTGTATCAAAAGGAGAACGAAAAGCTGGGCAGCCTGAATGAAAGCGGCGCGAGCATTCTGAGTACGGCTAATGCGCTTTTGGATGAGGTCAGCCAGTCGATAGCCGCACAGAAAAATTATGCGTTGAAGCTGGTTTGCGCCCTTATGTTGTCGGGTCTCGTGGTTTTTTGGGGCCTGTCTTTGTTATTGGTTCGATCAATTACAAGGCCGGTCAGACACGCCGTCATAGGGTTGACGGAAATCGCGGCCCAGGTGAACGCCGCTTCGGGCCAGTTAGCAGAAGCCGGCAAGGAACTCGCTGAGGGATCGGCCAGTCAGGCGGCGGCAATAGAGCAGACTTCCTCCTCTCTTGAAGAGATGGGGTCCATGACCAGGCAGAATGCGGAAAATTCATCTCACGCAAACAGTCTCATGCTGGAAACCAAAGAAACCGTCGGCCAGGCAAATAAGTCCATGCAGGGACTTACCGCCTCCATGAAAGAAATTTCCGTGGCTAGCGAGCAGACGCAGAAAATCATAAAAACGATAGACGAGGTCGCTTTCCAGACTAATCTGTTGGCCCTCAACGCCGCTGTGGAAGCGGCGCGTGCGGGAGAAGCCGGAGCAGGTTTTGCGGTAGTTGCCGATGAGGTCAGAAACCTTGCGCGGCGAACTGCTGAGGCTGCCAAAGATACGGCGGGGCTAATCGAGTCAACCGTTAAAAAGGTTAAAGACGGCGCGGTCCTGGTAGATCGGACAAACGAGGAATTCAGCCGGGTGCTGGGCAGCGCCTCCAAAGCCGGAGAACTTGTCGGCGAGATTGCCGCCGCCTCGCACGAACAGTCGCAGGGAATCGATCAGATAAACGGGGCGGTAGCGGAAATGGACAAAATCATCCAGGAGAATTCAGCCAGTGCGCAGGAATCTTCTTCGGCTTCATTGGAACTCAATTCGCGTGCAGGGGACCTGCAGATATTTATCCGGGAGCTTAGCGGTCTGATCGGCGGCAACCTTAAGGAAGGCGGAAACAAAAAAACGCAGGCCCGCTCCAGGGCCCGAGGTCCGCTCGGTTCACCTGCGGCGCGTGAGAAAAAAGCTCACGCATCTCAAACAGCACAGGCTGAAGCCTTCGAGGACAGGGAACCGGGCTTTTTTGAAGAACCGGAGGAGCAAAAAACCACTGGCTCACAGACAAAATACTTGGGCGACTTTTAAATCTGAAGCCGCCCGCCCCAGCGGCCGAAAGAATCTTTTTGTCCTCGTGGTTGCGGCTCCGGACATTAGGTGATTTTTACTCTTAATCGCGCGCGCGGCATAAAAATCTCTAATGTTTCGATTTATTGATGCCGAACTGAGTGAACGTGAGGCTTTGGTTGCCTGAAGATAAGCTTTTTCCACAAACCCTCAAAGCTCCATGTACCGCTAAGGTTCATCAGGCAACATCTCATAGCTGTGGTTTGGTTTACAGGGGTGAAGAATCTTTTTACATCCGCATTCTGAAAAAATTTTAAGAATGTGATTGGGAGGACATCATGAAACTGTTTTTTAGTGCATTGATTGCTGTTTTTTGCTCCGTTTTTCTCCTTAGCGCAATTCCAGCGCTCGCGGAACAAACCCCGGATGAGCTGGCCAAAGAATCCCGGGAGGCCTGTATAGCCAGTGCTTCGACAAAGGCAACGCCCCAGATGGTCATGGACAAGGTGGAAAAAGCAGCCGCGCTTCTGCAAAAGGAAGGCAAGGCCGCTTTCCCGAAATTCAGAGGAAAGGACAGTGAGTTCATTTTCGCTGGCACTTATATGTTTATTCACGATTTGACTGGGACGATACTCGTTAACCCGGTCGTGTACAAAATGGAAGGCCATAACAACACCGACCTCAAGGATGCCACCGGAAAACTCTTTTTCATCTCCATGAACGAAGTGGCCAAGACCAAGGGGGCAGGCTGGGTAGACTATATGTGGCCAAAACCGGGAGAAAAGACACCTTCGTTGAAGGTATCCTATGTAAAACTGGTCAAAGTTGACGGAGAGGATATCGTAGTCGGTTGCGGCGTATGGGATGTCCCACCGGAAGAGGTGGCGAAACTCGTCAAATGATTTTAGCGCGGCCCTGGCGCTTCTGAGCCGCTAACGGAGGACGGCAAAACGAGTGTTGCGGGGTTGAGTGAATGAGAGGCATTGATCGCCCCTAAAATCCGAAAGGCGACATCGCATCACAAAAGTTTTGTTTAAGGAGGGCTGAAGAATCTTTTTCCATCAGCATTCTGCAAGAGTTTTACTAGACGTGATCGGGAGAAAATCATGAAACTGTTTCTTAGAGGATCGATGGCTGTTTTTTGCGCTCTTTTTCTTTTTAGTGTAATCCCAGCGCTGGCAGAAAAAACTTCGGACGACCTGGCCAAAGAATCCGAGGAGGCCTGTGAGGCCAGTGCTGCGACAAAGGCAACACCCCAGATGATCATAGACAAGGTCGAAAAGGCAGCCGCGCTTCTGGAAAAGGAAGGCAAGGCGGCTTTCCCGAAATTCAGAGGGAAGGACAGTGAATTCATTTTTGCGGGCACCTATATGGTGTTCCAGGACTTGTCGGGTAGAGTTGTAATGCACCCGGTCAAGTACAAACTGGAAGGCCAGAGCTCTATCGACCTCAAGGACTCCAACGGGAAACTCTTTTTCATCGCCATTGACGAGGTGGCCAAAACCAAGGGGTCAGGCTGGGTAGACTATATGTGGCCCAAACCGGGAGAAAAAACACCTTCGTTGAAGGTATCCTATGTAAAACTGGTTAAAGCCGACGGGGAGGACCTCGCAGTTGTATGCGGCATATGGGATGTGCCTGCGGAAGAAGTGCAGAAACTCGTCAGATAATTTTAGCGCGGCCCCGAGCGGTTTTCTCTTGTGAAAATCGCGGCGCAGCCATGCGCAGTGTCCTTTTTTTCTAATATGGAGCGGGCGATGAAGTTAAAGACCGGACCAGTCAGCCTCAACAAGAAACTCTTCTCGTTTGTCGCACTGACTATTTTTCTGGTGCTTACGGCTCTGGGAACGGGTGGCTTTTACTTCTTCGAAATCGAACAGGCTAACCTGCTGAAAGAGGACGTCGCCAAGACAGTGGAAACCGTCCTCGTGACCCGTGCGGCGGAAAAGACCTATCTGCAGTTTTTCAAAGCCGAACAGAAACAGGAGTTTGAAACAAAGGCGGGGGACGTCAGGGGGCGGTTTGAAAAGCTCAAGTCTTCAGTTGCCAACGATGGATGGAAAAACCGAGTCCTGGCGATGGAGGGCCAATTCGGAAACTATAAGAAGATGTTTGAAGAAATTGATGAACTCCATTCCCGGCAGAACAGCCTGAAAGAGGAAATGCTCAAACCTCTGCGCATATCAGAGGAAGCGCTGCATAAGATACAGGCTGATATTGAGGCAAGGCAGGCCGAACTCCAGATGGACGGCGAAACGCTCAGCCCCCAGGAATTCGGAATGCTTAACGTCGTGAAGGACTGCAGGTCTGCGTTCATTCAATTGCAGAATATCCAGCTTGAGTATCTACTGACCGGGGATCAGAAATTCATTCAGGAATATAAGACACTTGCCTCCGGAAGCGTACAATCCTATCTCGTTGCTCTGGACCAGTTCTCCTCCGTGCTGAAAAACCGGTCCTGGGAAAATGCTACCAAAGGCATCAAGGAGTCTCTGAACAGCTTTGCCGGATTCGTCGATCAGTCCCAGCAGTTGTATCGAACGGAAAGCGACAGGCTGGGGAGCCTGAATGAAAGCGGCGTGAACATCCTCAGTACTGCAAGTGCCCTTTTTGGTGAGGTCAGCCACTCGATAGACGCTCAGAGATCTCAGGCAGTGAAACTGGTGTGTGCCTTCACTTTTTCGGCTCTCCTGGTTTTTTCGGTACTTTCTTTGATACTGGTTCGATCAATTACCAGGCCGGTCAGAAAAGCCGTTATAGGGTTGACGGAAATTGCAGAACAGGTGAACGCGGCTTCGGGCCAGTTAGCAGATGCCGGAAAGGAACTCGCTGAAGGATCGGCCAGTCAGGCGGCGGCAATAGAGCAGACTTCCTCCTCTCTTGAAGAGATGGCCTCGATGACCAGGCAGAATGCGCAAAATTCATCTCAAGCAAACAGTCTCATGCTGGAAACCAAAGAAACCGTCGGGCAGGCAAATCAGTCCATGCAGGGGCTTACCGCCTCCATGAAGGAAATTTCCGTGGCTAGCGAGCAGACGCAGAGGATCATAAAAACGATAGACGAGGTAGCTTTCCAGACTAACCTGCTGGCTCTCAACGCCGCTGTGGAAGCGGCCAGGGCAGGTGAGGCCGGGGCGGGGTTCGCCGTCGTCGCCGAGGAGGTCAGGAACCTTGCGCGGCGAACGGCTGAGGCTGCCAAAGATACGGCGGGGCTAATCGAGTCAACCGTTAAAAAGGTTAAAGACGGAGCGGTCCTGGTAGATCGGACAAACGCGGAATTCAGCCGGGTACTGAGCAGTGCCTCCAAAGCCGGAGAACTTGTCGGCGAGATTGCCGCCGCCTCGCACGAACAGTCGCAGGGAATCGACCAGATAAACGGGGCCGTATCCGAAATGGACAAGATCACCCAGATGAATTCAGCCAGTGCAGAGGAATCTTCTGCGGCTTCATCGGAACTCAATTCGCGCGCAGGGGACCTGCAGATATTTATCCGGGACCTGAGCGGGCTGATCGGCGGCAACCTTAAGGAAGGCGGAAACGCAAAAACGCAGGCCCGCTCCAAGGTTCGAGGTCCTCTCGGCCCACATGCCGCGCGTGAGAAAAAATCTCACTCACATCGAACAACACAGGTTGAAGCCCTCGAGGACAAGGAACCGGACTTTTTTGAAGAACCCGAGGAGCCAAAGGCCACAGGCTCGCAGACAAAATTCCTGCACAGCTTTTAAATCTGAAGCCGCCCGCCCCACTGGCCGAAGGAATCTATCCTCGTGCTTGCGGCTCCGGACGCGGGTGGTTTTTACTCTTCACCGCGCACGCGCGGTCTAGAAGCATGAAATTTTCCGCTTCCCGCTTTCCTTTCTCAATCGCACGCACGAACTGCGTAAAAATCTCTAAAGTTTCGAATTATTGATGCCGAAGAAACTGAACGTGGGGCTTTGATTGCCTGAAGATAAGCCTTTTTTTCATCCTGCGCAGATTTTAAGAACGCGTAATACGGGGTAGATTATGAAACTTTTTCTTAGTGTTGTGATTGCTGTTTTTTGCTCCGTTTCTTTAGCTCTATTCCCGCGTTCGCACCCGCTCAAGTATAAACTGGAAGACCAGAGCAGTATCGACCTCAGGGACTCCACCGGGAAACTCTTTTTAATAGCCATTACCGAGGTGGCCAAGACCAAGGGGTCAGGCTGGATGGACTATATGTGGCCCAAACCGGGAGAAAAACCCCTTCGTTGAAGGTATCCCATGTAAAACTGGTCAAAGTTGAAGGGGAGAACCTCGTAGTCGGTTGCAGCATATGGGATGTGCCTGCGGAAGAAGTGCAGAAACTAGTGAAATAATTTTAGCGAGGCCCCGAGCGGTTTTCTCTAGTGAAAATCGCGGCGGAGCCATGCGCAGTGTCCTTTTTTCTTAATATGGAGCGGGCGATGAAGTTAAAGACCAGACCTATCAGCCTCAATAAGAAACTTTTCTTGTTTGTCGCACTGACTACTTTTCTCGTACTTGCAGCTCTGGGAACAGGCGGTTTTTATTACTCCAGAATCGAACAGGCTAACCTGCTGAAAGAAGAGGTAGGCAGAGCCGTTGAATTGGTCCTCTTGACCCGTGCGGCGGAAAAAACTTATCTGCAGTTTTTCAAAGCCGAACAGAAACAGGAGTTTGAAACAAAGGCGGGGGAAGTCGGGGGGCGGTTTGAAAAGCTCAAGTCTTCAGTTACCAACCAAGGATGGAAAAACCGAGTCCTGGCGATGGGGGGCCAATTCGGAAGCTATAAGAAGATGTTTGAAGAAATTGATGAACTCCATTCCAGGCAGAACAACGTGAAAGAGGAAATACTCAAACCTCTGCGTATATCAGAGGAAGCGCTGCGGAAAATTCAGGCTGATCTTGAGGCAAAGCAGGCCCAACTCCACGGGGAAGCGCTCAGTCCCCAGGAATCCGCAATGCTTAACGTCGTGAAGGACTGCAAGGCCGCGTTCATTCAATTGCAAAATATCCAGTTCCAGTATCTAATGACCGGAGATCCGAAATTCATTGAGGAATATAATAGAATTGCCTCCGAAGACACATATACGTCTCTCCTCATTCTGCAGAATGCGGCCTCCATGTTGAATAACGAGTCCTGGGTAAAAACGACCAAAGGCATCCGGGAGTCTCTGAACACCATTCTGGGATTCATCGATCAGTCCCAGGAGTTGTATCAAAAGGAGAACGAAACGCTGGGCAGCCTGAATGAAAGCGGCGCGAACATCCTGAGTACGGCAAGTGCCCTTTTTAGTGAGGTCAGCCACTCGATAGCCGCACAGAAAAATTATGCGTTAAAACTGGTTTGCGCCCTTATGTTGTTCGGTCTCCTGGTTTTTTGGGGCCTGTCTTTGTTACTGGTCCGATCAATTACAAGACCGGTCAGAAAAGCCGTCATAGGGTTGACGGACATCGCGGAACAGGTGAACGCGGCTTCGAGCCAGTTAGCAAATGCCGGAAAGGAACTCTCTGATGGATCGGCCAGTCAGGCGGCAGCAATAGAGCAGACTTCCTCCTCTCTTGAAGAGATGGCGTCCATGACCAGGCAGAATGCGCAAAATTCATCTCAAGCAAACAGTCTCATGCTGGAAACCAAAGAAACCGTCGGGCAGGCAAATCAGTCCATGCAGGGACTTACCGCCTCCATGAAAGAAATTTCCGTGGCTAGCGAGCAGACGCAGAAAATCATAAAAACGATAGATGAGGTCGCTTTCCAGACTAATCTGTTGGCCCTCAACGCCGCTGTGGAAGCGGCCAGGGCAGGCGAGGCCGGGGCGGGGTTCGCCGTCGTGGCCGAGGAGGTCAGAAACCTTGCACGGCGCACGGCTGAGGCTGCCAAGGATACTGCGGGGCTAATCGAGTCAACCGTTAAAAAGGTTAAAGACGGAGCGGTCCTGGTAGATCGGACAAACGCGGAATTCAGCCGGGTACTGGGCAGCGCCTCCAAGGCCGGAGAACTTGTCGGCGAGATTGCCGCCGCCTCGCACGAACAGTCGCAGGGAATCGACCAGATAAACGGGGCCGTAGCCGAAATGGACAAGATCACCCAGATGAATTCAGCCAGTGCGCAGGAATCTTCTTCGGCTTCATTGGAACTCAATTCGCGCGCAGGGGACCTGCAGATATTTATCATGGACCTGAGCGATCTGATCGGTGGCAACCTTAAGGAATGTGGAAACGAAAAAACGCAGGCCCGCTCCAAGGCCCAAGGTCCGCTCGGTTCACATGCGGCGCGTGAGAAAAAAGCGCATGCACTTCAAACAGCACAGGCTGCAGCCCTCGAGGACCAGGAACCGGACTTTTTTGAAGAATCCGAGGAGCAAAAAACCACAGGCTCACAGACAAAATTCCTGCACAGCTTTTAAAGTCATTTAACGGGCAAGGAACTCAACGCTCCGCAAGGTGGGCCATGCCCGCAGTGAACGGGGCAGCGGTGGGCCGGTCACGGGACCGACCCACCGGCTGCCGGCGATGCGCTATTTATCTGGAACTTCTCCCTCTACGCACATAATCTCGACTTTTCTCACCTTGAGCTCGAACAGCGCCCCCTCCAAATCTCCCTTCGTTGCGGCAAGCCTTCCAATGTCATGAATGACCAGACGCGCTATCCGGTCCCGCTCGACATCCCTGAACAAATCTTTCCTGCTCGTGTAGAAGACTGCCTGCGACTCATCTAGTCCTTTTTCCCTTATAAACTTGAGGCATTTTTCCTTCTGTGCGGCCAGAGGACGCTCGTAGCTGCCTTCGTCCTCGGCCGTCAACTCGTGCTTCCAGACCAATTGGTAGACGGCTGTCACTTTTTCTTCCATACTTTCCCCATAAATCTGTTATCTTTTCACTAAGTTGTCATTCCGGTTCCAAATGATCAGTTTAGCAGTAAGGGCCTACTGCTGGAAAGAGCCAATATCGGGCGAGGGGATTGAGTAATGAGTGACAAGAGGTTCGAACAGGGTCCGATACGTCCTCCCAGCGAAGCGGGGAGCCTGCTGTTCCGGTTCACTAGAAACTGTCCGTGGAACAGGTGTACCTTCTGTCCGGTGTACAAGGGCACGCAATTCAGCAGGCGCTCGCTGAAAGAAATCATGGAGGACATTGATACAGCGGCGGAGATTTATCAGCAACTTCGCGACTTTTCCTCCACCCTCGGCTACGGGGGGAGTATTACCCGCGAAGTCCTGACAAGGGTGTTTACCGATGGGCGCTTCAATGATTTTGATCGGCAGATAGCCGTTTGGCTCTATACGGGAAAAGGCAGCGTATTCATCCAGGACGCCAACAGCTTTGTGCTCCCCGCCCCTGTGCTTGCCGAGGCGATTCGTCATCTGAAGCGAAAGATTCCCGGGATCGTGCGAATCACCTCCTATGCCCGGAGCAGCACACTCGCCAAAATGAGCGTGGCCGAACTCGGGGAAATCTGCAAGGCAGGGCTTGACCGCATCCACATAGGCATGGAGAGTGGTTCGGACCGCGTGTTGAAACTGGTCCAAAAAGGGGTCAGCGCAAAGCGTCAGATAGAGGCAGGCAAAAAAGTTATCGAAGCGGGCATGGAGCTTTCCGAATACGTCATGCCCGGACTTGGAGGAAAAGAGCTTTCCGAGGAACACGCAAGGGAATCGGCGAGGGTTTTGACTGAAATCAATCCGCATTTCATTAGGCTTCGGAGCCTGCGTATTCCTTCCAGAGTCCCTCTTTTTCAAGACAAGCAGACGGGCCGCTTTACACCCCTTTCAGACGACGAAACCGTCGTCGAGATCAGATTATTCATTTCTTTGCTCGATGGGGTTTCGAGCCGGGTCACATCGGACCACATAATGAATCTACTCGAAGAGGTCGGCGGTAAACTACCCGAGGACAGGAGCGCCATGCTGGCGGTAATAGACCGGTACCTGGCCATGCCTCCGGAAGAAAAGCTCCTGTTTCGGCTGGGGCGCCGGGGTGGAGCTTTGAGGTCCCTCGACGAATTTAACGATCCCCGAATCCGGGAGCGGCTGCAATTTGCAATGAAGGAGATGGCATCGGAAACGGGCGGCGATGTGGAAAAGCTTATAACGGAGTTGGCTGATCAGTATATCTGAGGGACAACAAGCCTAAGCACGCTGGGAACAACTCGTCTTTGGCCTCCCTAAACGGACAAAAGCAACAGGTCGCAAGGACTCTGGATAACATAGCTAAAGGCTGGGAAGAGGACGCTGAACGGGAAGATACCCGAGCTGAACAGGATAAACAGCGGAGCTGATAACGCGATTTTTTACAATCCTTGATGCCGAAATCGTGGTCGAGAACGGATCAGTATATTTAATCCATAAGGATTATATTGATGAGTGAGCACGAGAAGCTCCTGCTTCGAATATTGCGTGGCGCCTCCGATGCGAACATCTCTTTTGATGCCATGCGTGGCCTATTACGTGATTTAGGCTTTCAGGAGCGCATTCGTGGAAGTCACCACATATTTACCAAAGAAGGGGTGGAGGAAATTTTGAATTTGCAGCCAAAAGACGGTGGCAAGGCGAAGCCGTATCAGGTCAAGCAGGTTAGGCAATTAATCCTTAAGTATGGTCTCGGAGGACAGGAACGGTATGGCCGGTAAATTTCGCTACGAAGTTATCATTTACTGGAGCGATCAGGATCAGGCCTTCATTGCAGAGGTTCCTGAACTGCCCGGCTGCGCTGCAGATGGGGCAACTTACCAAGAGGCTGTTGCCAATGTCGAGACAGTAATCCAAGAATGGATTGAGACGGCACAGGAACTCGGTCGCTCCGTTCCAGCCCCCAAAGGGCGGCTGGTATATGCGTAGCGTATCCGGCTTGGTCCACGCTACCAAGGCAGGCGCCTATAAATTGCCTACAACAGGAATCTGCTCGAAGAGGTCGGCGGTAAACTGCCAGAGGACAGGAGCGCCATGCTGGCGGTAATAGACCGCTACCTGGGGCCATGCCTCCGGAAGAAAAGCTCCTGTTTCGGCTGGGGCGCCGGGATGGAGCTTTGAGGTCCTTCGACGAATTTAACGATCCTCGAATCCGGGAGCGGCTGCAATTTGCAATGAGGGAGATGGTATCGGAAACGGGCGGTGATCTCGAGAAGCTCATAACGGAACTTGCGGACCGGTATATCTAACGCCTGGATTACGGCGAGCCACGGTGCCAGACTTTCGGTTTAGTTGATAATCTTCTCCATGCCCTGGTTTTCACCCCACGTGAATGGGCAATTCGGGTTATCAGTCTTCGTAAGGCCAACAGCGGGGAGGTGCTTCGGTATGAAACGCAAACACAATCCTGAGCCGGTTGATAAAGAAAACCCAGAATGGACCGATGAGGATTTCCAGCATGCCCGACCGGCCTCCGAAGTACTGCCTGACCTTTTTGGGCCACAAGCTGCTGCCGAGATGCTGAAACCATGCGGTCGCCCAAAAGCCGCTATGTCAAAAATCCATGTAAACATCCGCCTGGACGCCGACATATTGGAAGCTTTAAGGGCAACGGGGCCTGGCTGGCAGGCGCGAATCAACAAGGTCCTGCGTGACTGGCTTAAAGAAAGAGAACCGAAAAAATCACAGCACGCTTAAAGCATCTAAAACTGTGAAGTCGTATCGACTCACCCAAGAGTAATGATGGACTTGGACATATGTATAAATTGCATACAATATGAACCTTTTGGAAGAAGTTTCGGGCACCCTGCCCGAAGACAAAGAGGCGAACCAATATATTTAATTTGAAAGGGGATTCATGGAACGCTTCCTTATCGCGCTTGACTGTCAGCCGGATTGCGTAAAGATTCTCGACTACATGGTTCGGGTCCTCAAAGGGATTCAAGACTTTGAATTCACGATCTTCCACGTCTTCGCAACGGAGTCTCCCGACAAACTGAGAATGGAGGCTGTCCAGCGGATTGAACACATGCATGCTGCCAGGCCGGACCTGGCTGGATATTTCTGGAAGCAGGAGGATGAGAAAAACATGGAGCGCTGCTTTATCCAGGCCAGGGAAAAACTGGTGCTGGCGGGCTTCCGGCCGGAGTCGGTATTATCTTTGTTTGCCGTCCAATCCGGTGACATCGCCGAAATCATCCTGGCCAAAGCTGCCGAACTCGGGTGTTCGACCATAGTGCTCGGCCGCAGGCGCCCGAGCCTCGTAAAACAATTGCTGCTTGGCAGCGTATCGACCTCGGTAGTTAAATTGGCCCACAGCTCGGCGGTATGGGTCGTCGAAATCTAGCAGATAAAGGAAAGGATAAAAACATGGGATCACTTTTCAAAAAGATAGGCTTTTGCACCGATTTTTCCGAAAACGCCGATCAGGCGTTTGCTGTGGCCAGAGACCTTGCAGTCCAGTTCGGTGCGTCGATCGAGATTATCCATGTAACTGCCAGTTTTGCGCTCTCTCCGACTGTTCACGCTACATATATGCCTGTCGAATACGATCCCAACTTTATCGAGGAAATTACACAGGCCGCCCTGAAATTGATCCAGGACACCTATGTGGCAAAACTTCCCGAGGGGCTGCCCTATGAGGTGAATCTCCGGTCGGGATACGCTGCTACAGAGATCATCAGGACAGTTGAGGAGAAAAAACTAGATCTCCTGGTAATGGGATCTCATGGTTTGACGGGCATTGCTCACGTTCTTTTCGGAAGCACTGCGGACAGGGTGGTTCGAAAAGCCCCATGCTCGGTGCTTACTGTTCGTTTTCGTGAATCGTAGACAGTAAAACGAGAAACGGGAATCGCGAAGCTTTTGCTTCCTGCTTCACGTTCCTCGATTCCTTAATTCAAAATGAGGTTGGGCAAGCAATGGAGACTCAAGCTAAAAGGGTTGAGGAGACCAGAATCACAATGTCGCAGATGATGGGCCCGCTGGATGCCAATATCGCCGGGAACGTGCACGGCGGCGTGATAATGAAGCTCATTGACGAAGCGGGGGGCGTGGTAGCGGTCAGACATTGCCGCAGCAATGTGGTGACAGCCTCGATCGACAGACTTGATTTTCATCAGCCCATTTTCATCGGGGACCTAGTTACTCTTAAAGCCAGCCTTAACCTGGCCGCCAGAACCTCGATGGAGATTGGCGTGCGGGTGGAAGCGGAAAACCTGAGAACGGGGGAGGTCCGGTGGTCCGCTTCGGCATATCTCACCTATGTGGCCATGGGGAAAGACCGTCGGCCCACGCAAGTCCCTCCTCTCATCCTGGAAACCGAGGAAGACATAAGGCGCAACTGCGAGGCCAAACTACGGCGACAGGCGCGTCTGGAGGCTGAAAGCAAGGCAAAGACCTGCTGCTCCTGAACGGTCTCCTTGCCGGTCCGGTTACAATGGCTTATAGGTAAATGAACGGATGAAGGCCATGCTCAGGGTCGAACGGCCTCGCGGAACAGTAGACGGTCCACCCTTCACGGTTGGGAAATTTTTAATTGCTGCTATGCTGCCCCGGGGTCTAAGCTTGTCCTGAGCCTGTCGAAGCGTAGTGCGTAAAACTATGTGCAAAAAGCGCGGAGAACGGTTGAGCGGAAATGCCGATGGACGAAGGAACCAACGCAGAAGCAGAAAAGAAACAGCGGCTTTCGATGATGGTGTTGTCGGTTTCCGTCAGCGCGCTTCTCATGATGTTGAAGTTCTATTCCTTCTGGCTGACCGGTTCGTCTGCAATCCTTTCGGACGCGCTCGAATCCATAATAAACGTGGTTGCCGGAGGATTTGCCCTGTGGAGCGTTTTGCTGGCCTCAAGGCCTCCTGATGTCGTCCACCCTTATGGACATGGGAAAATTGAGTTCTTTTCGGTGGGCTTGGAAGGGACGCTTATCGTCCTCGCGGCGGGAGGAATATTCTGGGAGGCGCTGCCTAAGATCGTTACACCCAGGGCGCTGCCTGAACTCGATTTCGGGCTTATCATCCTTTTAGCAACCGCACTGGTAAATCTCTGGCTGGGCAAAACCCTGATCCGCACCGGAGAACGCACGCGCTCGATGGCCGTTTCCGCAGACGGCAAGCATATTCTGACAGATGTTTACACTACGGCGGGCGTACTTATAGGACTGTTCCTGGTCCGGCAAACCGGATGGTACTTCCTCGACGGAGCAGTGGCCTGTGTAGTTGCGGCAAACATCTTGTTCATGGGCGCCAAACTGATCTCTGAGTCTTCATCGCGCCTCATGCATGCTTATGACCCTGAATTGCTCGATCAGATCAGCGAGATTATCGCGCAGAACCGAAAACCGCAATGGATAGATGTCCACCGCCTGCGCGCCTGGCGTTCGGGCCGGCAAATCTACATAGACTTCCATCTCATCCTCCCGCGCGAGATAAGTCTCGAGGATGCGCACAGGGAAGTTACGGAGATCGAGCAGCTTCTCAAAACCCAACTGCCGGGAGTAGGAGACGCCATGATTCATGCCGAGCCGTGCATCGGCCCTGAGTGCCGCATTTGCTTACGGGAACCTTGCCGGATTCGCGGCCAGGCGTTTTTCGAACAACCGAGTTGGTGTCGCAAGGAAGTGATCTACCCGGGTGCGGCAGACAGCGAAAACGATTCGGGGCCGGCGAAGAACGAATCGGGCAGGAAGTTTACGAGGGCAGGTTCTGATTAAGAACACGTTGGGTTGGGAGGGAGGTGGCAGTTGCGCATCGTTTTGATCGGACAGGCGCCTTTTGGGGCCAAGACCCTGGAATCACTGCTGGACGCAGGTGAAGAAGTCATCGCAGTGTACACGCCACTGGAAAAACCGGGGGCAAAACCGGACCCTCTCAAAGAAGCGGCTCGGGCAAAGAGAATAAGAAACGTCGAGCCAAAAACATACAAGGACGAGCAGGTCTTCGAAGAATTTGCACAGTTGAGGCCCGACCTCGTTGTGCTTGCTTTCGTCACCGGCATTGTGCCCGGTCGCTATTTCAGAGCAGCCGGCAAGGGGGCTATCTGCTACCATCCTTCCATACTGCCGCGCCATCGAGGAGCGAGCGCAATAAACTGGACGCTGATAATGGGAGACAAACAAACCGGGCTGACCATCTTTTGGCCCGACGATGGGATCGACACAGGTCCGATATTGCTGCAAAAAGAAGTCGCTATCGGCCCGCAGGACACTGCCGGCTCACTCTACTTCAACCGCCTTTTTCCGATGGGGGTGGAAGCGATAGTCGAATCGGTAAAACTCATTCGGGAGGGCAAAGCGCCTCGGATAACCCAGGACGATTCGAAAGCCACCTACGAACCTCCGTGCAACGACCAGGTTGGTGGTCTTGACTGGGAAAGCGCCGGTCAGCAGATTTACGATCTCATTCGAGGGTGCGACCCTCAGCCCGGGGCTTACGCGGAGCTGCACGGAGAGAAGGTGCGCTTTTATGGCGCGGGCTTCGTGCAGGGAAAAATCGGCGGGGATATCGACGTCGCTCCGGGGACGGTCACAGGACTTGATCTAAAGGGTCTGAGAATAGCGGTTGCGGGAGGGGAACTGTTCGTAGCCAAAGTTCGTACCGCTTCAGCGGGAAAAATCGATGCGGCGGCATGGGCTGCGGACGCTAGCGTGAAACCCGGTGATAGATTTGGTAAATTAACGAAGCAGGCTTAGGAACCGGGACCTGCCTCCGTTCATGGATAGATAAGGGATAGCGTCGAGATTGGCCCTTTGGCGGGGCGTGAGATCGATTTCCAGCAGCCTGGCCCCTTGCGAGGCGTTCTTGTAGCCCGGGGGTCAGAATCGGAACTCACGCTGGGGTGTAGATTTCTCATCCGGTGTCTCCGGATGGAGAGTAGTTTATAATTATCAACAACACTTGACTCACTTAAAGAGAGGCGCCAGATGTATTTCCCAGATTACAGGCCAAGAAGATTCAGGCGGACCGAGAATCTGCGGCGAATGGTCCGAGAAACCAGACTCAGTGTAGATCAACTCATATATCCTCTCTTCGTTATGCCCGGCAGCGGCGTAAAAAATCCCGTGCAATCGATGCCAGGGGTCTTCCAGTTCTCGGTGGACAAGCTCATCGAAGAAATACCCTCGGTGGTGGAACTCGATATACCCGGTGTCCTGCTCTTCGGCCTGCCCGAAAGAAAAGACGAGAGCGGCTCTGAGGCGCACGCGGAAAACGGCCCGGTCCAACAGGCCGTACGCGCAATCAAGGATGCCTGGCCCGAACTTGCCGTCATTACCGATGTGTGTCTTTGCGAGTACACCAGCCATGGCCACTGTGGCATTCTCGAAGGAAATGAGGTAGACAACGACGCCACCCTTGAGATACTTGCCAAGGTAGCCCTGTCTC